>CEUZ01004085.1_pt1 | contig 14514 bp, 16 predicted proteins | sample 361511 | NCBI WGS metagenome assembly CEUZ01 (sample SAMEA2622822, study PRJEB7988) | marine metagenome | biome: marine biome (ENVO:00000447); feature: surface water layer (ENVO:00002042); material: "saline water (ENVO:00002010), including plankton (ENVO:xxxxxxxx)" | depth 5 m
TATAAATTAAAAAAAGTAGCTATTATTGATTTTGATGTTCATCATGGTAATGGAACACAAAATATTTTTTATGATAATGAAAAAGTCTTGTATATTTCTTCTCATCAATATCCTTATTACCCAGGATCAGGTGCTGCTAACGAAAAAGGCAAAAAAGATAATGTTTTAAATGTTCCATTAAATGCTGGGACGCTACCTCATGAGTTTATGAATGCTTATGAAAGTATTTTTAAAAAGCTTAATGAGTTTAAACCAGAATTCATTTTGCTTTCTGCAGGATTTGATGCTCATAAAGATGATCCTCTTGCTCAAATCAACCTTGAATCAAAAGACTATTATACTTTAACAAAAAGAATAATGATTTTAGCTAAAAAATTTTGTAATGGAAAAGTAGTGTCTATTTTAGAAGGTGGATATGATTTAAATGCTTTAAAAGAAAGTGTTAATTTCCACGTAAAATCTCTGCTTGAAAATTAATAAGAAACTTTTTTAAGGTATAAACCACATGCTGGAGCTGGGGGAGCACATTTAAAACGACTTGCAGATTTAAATGAATTTTTAAAATCATCTAGATTCCATCTTTCATCACCTAAATATTTTAAACAACCCACCATAGATCTTACCTGTTGCTGCAAAAAAGATTTAGAAGTAAATTTTATAATAATTTTTTCTCCATCCTTTTTAACAGATGCTTTTTTCAAAGTTTTTATTGGTGATTTAGCTTGGCATGAAGAAGCTCTAAAAGTAGAAAAATCATGCGTACCCTTCAACAATTTTGCACCCTTTTTCATGACTTTAATATTTAATTTTTTACTAATATGCCATGCTTTATTTTTCTGAAGTGCCAAAGGCGATTTTCTATTTATTATTATATATTCATAAGTTCTTTTTTTGGCGTCAAATCTAGAATGAAATTTTTTACTAGTTTTTTTTATATTCAAAATAGTAATAGGCTTATTTCCAATATATTTATTAACTCCTGGTAAAAAATTTTTTTTTTTAATTTTTTTTTTTAGATCAAAATGTGCAATTTGAGCTAAAGCATGGACACCTGAGTCTGTTCTTCCTGCACCATTTACAATTATTTTTTCATTTGAAAATAGAAAAATTGCATCTTGCAACACTTTTTGAATAGAAATTCCATTTTTTTGAAATTGCCAGCCAACAAAAGGTGTTCCGTCATACTCGATTTTAATTTTATACCTAATCATAACTTTTAATGTTTAGAAAAATTTTTTTTTATATTTTCTAATTCATTTAAATTACCTCTTTCAAAATCTTCTATGCTGACTATATTTTTTCCTTCTTTTTGAATTTTTTTTACCAATAAATAGTCTTTTTTAAATGATAAAATTAATTTTTTGGAATTTTTAAAATCTTTTAATTTATCTTTTGTTATGAATTCTGTTTCAAATATTTTATATTTTTTAGAATCTAAAGAAAACCAGGCACCAGGTTTTGGAGAAAAGGCACATATTTTTTTATGCGCAGTTAAAGCATTGTCTTGGAAATCAATTTGCATTTCACTTTTCGAAATTTTTTTAGCATATGTAGCTAATTTATGATCCTGCGGAATAGGTAAAATATGTGCATATGGTTCTTTTCCACTAAAATAAATATCTAAAGTCTGCTTACCTATATCAATTAAATTGTTATAAATGTCTTCATACGTATCATTTTGACTAATTCTAATTTCTGTTTGTAAATAGGTTGGTCCTTCATCCAAGCCTTCCACTATTTTCATAATGGAAATACCAGTTTTGGTATCACCATTCATTATAGATCTTTGAATAGGTGCGGCCCCTCTCCATTTTGGCAATAAAGATGCATGAACATTAACAGAGCCACAACACGGTATATCTAAAACTTCCTTAGGTAGGATCAAACCATAGGATGCAACAACTATTACATCTGGATTAATTTTTTTCAAGTTATCAATATCAGACTTTGAAAAACTATTTGGGTGATAAATATTTAAGTTTTTTTCTTTAGCAAACCGATGTACGGCCGATAGACTTATTTTTTGCCCCCTGTTAGCTTTTTTTGGAGCCTGAGTATAAACACCTTTTATATCAAATGTTCTTTTTAAGTATAAATGTTCTAAGAATTCCTTTGCGAAATGGGGTGTCCCCATAAAAACTAATTTCATAATAATAATTTTTTTGATTTAAACTACAATTCTATCTAATTGTTTCTTTTGTTTTGAAAGTTTTTTTACAATCATTGTTTTTTTTAGTTTTGATAAATAATCAATAAATAAAATACCTTCCAAATGATCTATTTCATGTTGAATGCAAGTTGCCAGCATACCTTCAGCTTGAATTTCTTTCTGCGCTCCATAATAATCTAAGTACTTAAGATAACATTTATCTGGTCTTTCTATCTCCGCAAACTGACCTGGCACTGATAAACACCCCTCCTCATAAATTGAATTATTTTTTGATTTATTAACAATTTCTGGATTTACAAAAAACATCGGGTTTTTCGGCTTATCTTTTGGAGCCAAATCAAGAACGATTACTCTTTTAGGAACTCCCACTTGAATAGCAGCCAAACCAATTCCTGGAGCCGCATACATTGTCTCCAACATATCATCCATAAGCTTTTGAAGATCTTTATCTACAGCTTCAACATTTAGAGATTTTTGTCTCAAAATTGGATTTGGTTCGGTTAATATTTGTCTTAAAGCCATATAAATATGAATAAATTATAAAATAAATATAGTCAAGTGAATGAAAGTTTTGGGCGCTTAAAACTTAGACTCTAGTTGGAAGAGCTTCGTTTAAAATATTATTTCTTATTTTCTTTAAATTTAATTCGTTCAATATTTTGCTTAAAAAATATATTGTTTCAGGATCTAAATCGTCAATATTATCTTCGCCTATAATCTCTATAATTTTAAGCATGGTTAAACCAAGCTGATTTTGGCTCACGAGTTCTTGTAAATTTTTAGGAACATTCAGCTCTGATAATAAATCATTATAATTCAAATCTTGAGGAAGCTTCATGCCATCGAAAGCAAGCGAATCTAATACAATAATATCTTTAATTGATATAAAATATTTTTTATTTTTCTTTATTTTTTTATAAACAGATTTGAAATCTTTTTCAGTTTTTCCTGTTATTTCTTCATTGTCATCCAAAAAATGTCTAATAACTTTAGATCTATGCAATACATCATTATTGAACTTAACTTTTCTTGACGCTTGATAATTTTGCTTTATATTATTTTCAACTATTTCTTGATAATTTTCAGGAATTTTTTCTGGATCAATGTTTCGCAAAATATTTGTCAATTCTTTAGAATAAACATTTGATAACTTTTCTTTACTAAATAGTTCCTTTAATAAGAAAGTAAGATAAAGCTTTCTTTCAATATTATCACTTAACAAGATACTTTGGTAAATTAATGCTCTAGCTTTATAACCTGGTAGAGTTTTATAGCTTTCTGTTGCATTTATTAATTGATTAACGTTAAAGAGAATTTGTTTGTAGATATTAAAAATTTCTTCACTTTCAAAAGAATTTTCGGCAGCTGCTTTTTCATAAGTTTTTATAGTTTCTTCATCTTCAATATCATTAATCTTAATTAAATTTGATGATGAAAGATATTTCCAAACATACTTATTTGTTTTTTCATTAGGTTCATATACAAAATTATCACTAGTAATATGACACAAATAAAAATTGAAAAGATCGTTGTCTAAAATTTTTTGATCAGTTTTTTCTGTGTATCCTAATAAAAAATTAATTTTATTTTCAAAAAAATTATCTTTGAATCCTCTGTCCTTTAATAATTCAAAGATTAGTTGGGCTTCATCTTTTCGGTCATTATTAATCAAGCAGTAAATTTTAAACTTATCTAGGTATTCACTTTTAATATTCTTATCAATTACAGAAATTTTATTACAGGCAGACTTTATATCTGCCGTAGAAAGATTTTCATTTATTAAAAACTTTACTGCCTTTAATTCTTGACCAACCTCAGGATTGGCCAAAAGTAAATTTTCCAATTCTTGAATTTTTCTATTTTTAATTAACCAGTCTATTTTTAAAGTTAAAAATTCTGACGAGGTTAAATTTTCTTTTGGTGGATACGAATTAGTAAATAAAACTTTGAATAATAAATCTTCAGAAAAGCTGGAAAGTTTTAACTTATTAATTCTAGAAAATGTATCTTTAATATCCTTTCCGTCAGTATCAATCCACATTGATAAATTAAAATTATTTTCTTCGGGGTCAAATAGACCTATTATTTTTTCTTCTTCGTCGTCTAATTCTAATTCACTAATACTTGTTGCGGTATCGTCGTTACTTTCAGATAAGATTGGACTTTCTATTTTAATTTCTTCTTCAATATTTTTTTCTTGCTCTCCACTTTTTTCCTGTTTCTTCCATATATCAGCAGCTTCTTCTTCTGAAGAGCTAACGCTGAAAATCATCGTTGTAAAAAAGATGGTGGTAACTATTAGCTTATTTAACTGTGATAAGTTTATCATTACTAATTTTTTGCTTAATAATTTTACTTGGTGCTGGCATATCTATTTTATCAAGTAAAAATATTGCTAAAAAGAAAACTAATACAAATAAAATAGTTTTGATTATAAATCCTTTTCTAAGACTTATTAAACTTCCACTATGTCTAGGTTTTAATCTCAGTTGCATAATTATTAAATAGTATTTACACTCGAAAAATAAGACAAAATTGTGAAAAATCAAATTTAAAATTTCAGGATACTGTGAGAAAAAACCTCGTTTTACTGGGAATGATGGCTGTAGGGAAAACAACTGCAGCCAAAATAGTGGCAAAAAAACTGAATCTAGAATTTGTAGATATAGATAAAAATATTGAAAATAGAAATATGATGGAAATTAAAAGGATTTTTGAAAAAAAAGGTGAAAATTTTTTTAGAGAGGAAGAAGAAAAAGAAGTTTTAAGATCATTAAAAAAAGATAGTTGTGTTATAGCTCTAGGTGGTGGCGCCTTCCTAAATGAAACTATTAGAAAAAATATTTTAAAAAATTGTATATCTGTTTGGCTAGATGTTAATATAAAAACTCTAGTAAAAAGAGTTAGATGGAACCAGAAAAGACCATTGTTAAAAAAAGGCAGTAACTACAAGGTATTAAAAGAAATATACAACACAAGAAAGGAAATTTACAAAACAGCTAATCATAGAGTTGCTTGCAATAAACTAAACAAAGTAAATTTGGCAGAAAAAATAATATCTATTTATGAAAAGTACTAAAATTACAATCAAAACAAAAAATAACTCTTATCCTATCTTTTTTGGAGATGGAAATTTAAATAAAACAGGAAAAATAATTAAAAAAAAATTACCTAAAGTAAAAAAAATATCAATTATTTGCGATAAAAACGTACCTAATATTTTTATAAAAAAATTAAAAATATCATTGCAAAAATATGAAGTTAAAATTTATAAAATGATAGCAACGGAAAAAACAAAAAGTTTTAAAGTTGCGCAAAAGCTAATTGAAAGTTTACTTAAAGATAATTTAAATAGATCGGATTGTATAATTTCATTCGGAGGAGGAATAATAAGTGATTTGTCAGCTTTTGTTTCTAATCTAATTAAAAGGGGAGTAAAATTTGTAAATATTCCAACAACACTTTTAGCTCAGGTTGACGCTTCAATAGGTGGAAAAACTGCTATAAATTCAAGCCAAGGAAAAAATCTTATCGGAACTTTCTATCAACCAAATTTTGTATTAATTGATATTGAAATTCTAAAAACTCTACCTAGAAGAGAAATGGTTTGTGGTTATGGAGAAATATTAAAACATTCTTTAATTTTGGATAAAACTTTTTTTTTATGGTTGCGCAAACATGCTAGAAAAATAATTTCTAAAAAAAATAAAAATTTCTTAAAAACAGCTATTATAAAAAGCTGTAAAATTAAATCAAAAATAGTAAATAAAGATGAAAAAGAAAAAAATTTAAGAATGATATTAAACTTTGGTCATACTTTTGCTCACGGATTTGAAGGTGCTAAAAACTTTTCAAAAAAATTAAATCATGGTGAGGCTGTCTTGTTGGGTATGATGATAGCTAGCAAACTATCATATAAAAAAAATTTACTTTCTGAAAAGGAATTAAATCAAATAAAAAAACACTACATTGAAATGAAGCTGCCAATGAAAATGAATAAATTTTTTCATAAAAAAGATATTAATAAAATTATTTCATTTATGAAAAAAGATAAAAAAAATTTAAATAATAAAATAAACTTAATTTTGTTAAAAAAAATTGGGCAAACAACCAAACCTAATAGCATTAATAGCAACAAAAATGAAATTAGAAAAATATTATTAGAAAATTACATTTAAATTATTTTATTTCAATTTCTAACGCATGAATGTTGTTCTTCATTTCGCTTTTTAAAACAGAGTAAATAGCTTTATGAGCTTCTAGTTTTGGCATATTTTTTAATTTCTTTGAGAAAATAATAATTTTAATATGAGATTTATTTGGATCAAAAGATTTATGTTTAGAATGCAAGTGAGAATTATCTATTAGTGATAATTGATCAGGATTAAAACTACTATTTATTTTTGATCTTATTTTTTCTATAATATTCATGATTTCAGTTATAAAATGTTAAAACATATATTGCTTTTAAACAATGGAAAATATTTGTGAATGGAAAAACTGTAGCGAAGTTGGAAAATTTAAGGCTCCAATTGAAAGAGATAACAGTAAAAATTTCAAATGGTTGTGTGAAGAACACATAAAACAGTTCAATAAAAGCTGGAATTATTTTGAAGGAATGTCTCAGCTTGAAATTGAAAACTTTATAAAGTCAGATTTAACATGGCATCGTCCAACTCAGCAATTTGGTTCTTCAGATAATTTTTTTAGTATACTTTGGAATAATGCGCTAAGTGATAAGTTTAATTTTTTTAAACAGGAGAAAACTCTCAATGGCTTGAAACTTAAAAAATTAACTGAAAAGGATAAAGATGCCTTTGTAGTTTTAGGATTGAATTTAAATGCTGACTGGCCTACTGTTCAAAAAAAATTTAAAACACTTGTAAAAAAATTTCACCCTGATAGAAACTCAGGTAATAAACAATTTGAGGATAAGTTGAAAAAAATAACATTAGCTTACAGTCACTTAAAACTTATAATGTTAAAAAAATAATTGTATGCCAAGTTTAAATGAACTATCTCCAGACATTAAAATATCTGTAAACCAAATTTTTGGAATAGATACAGAAATGAAAGTTGATGGATTTTCAAAAAAAAATGAGTATGTTCCAGAAATTGACAGTAATTATAAATTTGATAGAGACACAACGTTAGCGATACTTTCAGGATTTTCTTTTAACAAACGTGTTTTAATCCAAGGATATCATGGAACTGGAAAATCAACTCATATTGAACAGGTAGCGGCTAGACTAAACTGGCCATGTATAAGAGTAAATTTAGATAGTCATATTAGTCGTATAGATTTAATTGGAAAAGATGCAATTGTAATTAAAGATAACAAACAAATTACAGAATTTAGGGAAGGTATTCTTCCTTGGTCAATACAAAATCCAATAGCTTTAGTATTTGATGAATATGATGCTGGAAGACCAGATGTCATGTTCGTAATTCAAAGGGTGCTTGAAAGAGAAGGAAGTTTTACTTTGTTAGATCAAAACAAAGTTTTAAAACAAAATCCTTTCTTCAGATTATTTGCTACAACAAATACAATAGGACTGGGAGATACAACAGGACTGTATCAAGGAACCCAACAAATAAATCAAGGTCAGTTAGATAGATGGAATATTATTACTACATTAAATTATCTTAAGTTTGATAAAGAGTTAGAAATTATTTTGGCTAAATCAAAAAGTTTTAATAACAAAGAGGGTAAAGAAACTGTATCCAATATGATAAAAGTTGCAGACTTAACTAGAAAAGGATTTATTAATGGAGATATTTCTACAGTAATGAGTCCAAGAACTGTTTTGCACTGGTCTGAAAATACTGAAATATTTAAAGATGTAGGTTATGCTTTTAGAGTAACATTTTTAAATAAATGTGATGATTTAGAAAAAAATATAATCGCTGAATACTTTCAAAGATGTTTTGGTGAAGATTTGCCTGAATCATCAGTAAATATAAAAATATAAACTCTTAAAATGGATGAGCAAGAACTCTTAAAAGAAAGATTTAAATCTGCTGTTTCTTCTGCAGTTAAAGTAATATCGGAAAAATTTGATTTAGAAATTAAATTTGACAATAATACTGTTTCTAAAAAAAACTCTTTAAACTTACCGGACGTAGCAAATTTAAAAAAATTGCAAGATTTTACTAATCTAAGAGCATTCGCAGATTCAGAAGCTCTAAAAATTAAATACACTGATGAAAAAGTTTATCTTAAAAATCAACCACAAGGATCAATGGCAAAAGCACTGTACGCTATTGCAGAAAAAATTAGGTACGAAAAAATTGGCTCAAATAAATTAAAAGGAATAAAAAAGAATATTACTCAGTGTTATGAAAACAAATTTAAAAATAGAAATATTGAAGAAATTAAAACTGAGTCAGATGTTCCTATTACTGAAGCGTTCGAATTATATTTAAGAAGTCATTTTTTTAAAATAAAACAAAATAATGTTACAAAAAAAGTATTAAGTTATTGGGAAGATTTATTTGATAAAAAATTAAGAAAAGAGTTAAAAGAGTTGGATAATCGTATTGAAAATCAAGGTAAATTTAATCAGCTTATTGCGGACTTAATTGATCAGCTTGATTTTGATGATTCTAATGCTAAAGAAAAAGAACAAGAAAAAGATACCTCAAGCGAAGATCAATCTACACCTGAGGGACAAGAGGAAGACAGCAGTTTATCAGTCAAAGATGAAGATAATGGCGCAGAAGCAGACTTAAATGCTTTGGACGCAAATTTTGAGTCTCTAAATGAAAATCAAGATTCAAATACTAAGGAAGAAAAAGAAGTTACTGGTGATCCTAGTTTACAGAAAAAAAATCAAAAAAATCTATCAAAAGAAAAATATAGAATATTTACAAGCGAGTATGATGAAATAAAAAATGCTGAAGAATTAGAAAAAGAAGAAGAAATAATCAGACTTAGAAAAAATTTGGACCAACAGCTAACTAGTTTACAAAGTGTTGTAGCCAAACTAGCTAATAAACTTCAAAGACAACTTCTAGCAAAACAAAATAGATCGTGGGATTTTGATTTAGAAGAAGGAATTCTTGATTCTTCAAAATTATCTAGAATAATTACTGATCCTTTCCACTCGCTATCATATAAAATGGAAAAAGAAACAGAATTTAAAGATACTGTTGTTACATTGCTTATTGATAATTCAGGATCAATGAGAGGCCGACCTATTTCTGTAGCAGCTATTTGTGCTGATATTTTATCAAGAACTTTGGAAAGATGTTCTGTAAAAGTTGAAATTTTAGGATTTACAACAAAAAACTGGAAAGGTGGCAAAAGTAGAGAGCAATGGAATACGAAAAATAAACCTACTAATCCTGGAAGACTAAATGACTTAAGACATATTATTTATAAATCTGCAGATAAACCTTGGAGACAATCAAAAAAAAATTTAGGATTAATGTTGAAAGAAGGTTTATTGAAAGAAAATATCGATGGCGAAGCTCTCTTGTGGGCCTTTAAAAGAATTTCTATTAGAAAAGAAGAAAGAAAAATATTGATGGTTATATCTGATGGTGCTCCTGTAGATGACTCAACCTTATCAGTAAATTCGGGTGATTATTTGGAAAAACATTTAAAACAAACAGTTAAATGGATTGAAGAAAATTCAAATATTGAAATTTTAGCAGTTGGAATAGGCCATGATGTAACTCGATACTACAAGAAAGCTATTAAAATAGCTGATGTTCAAGAACTTGGTGATGTAATGATTAATCAATTAACTAAGCTATTTTCAGAAAAAAACAAAAAAACTATACACTGATTTTTTTTTCTATTGAAGATATATCCTTAACTTTAAATAGAAGTAGTCTAAAGGGGATTAACATTAATAGTGAAACAATAATTTTAACTAGAAGATCTCCAAAAGATAACGTGATCCAATTAACTCCAGTTCCATAAAACGCGATTGAAAAAAATAAAAAAGTATCAATCGTAGATCCAACTAAAGATGATACTAATGGGGCAGTAAACCAAATTTTTTTTCTAAGCTTATCAAAAATATTTACATCGATGAGTTGAGCTACAAGGAATGCTGTTCCTGACCCAATTGCGATTCTTATAGAAATCAAATCTGAGTAGTTTGTAGAAAAATAAAATGTTAAAAAAACACCTAATATAAAGCCAATATATACAATTTTTTTAGCAGCTTCTTTTCCATATCTTCTGTTGGACAAATCCGTTATTAGAAAAGCTATCGGATAAGTAAAAGCTCCATAAGTCAATAAATTTTTTAATCCCAAATAATTTACTGGAAATTGAACAAGATAATTCGAAATAAGTATTACTAAAGACATCAAAAATGCCAAAATAAAAAAAAATTTATTTTTTATTTTAGTCATTAAAAATTAAATTTTCGCTATTATTTTATTTTTCAGTTTTTTTGCTTTAGAAGATAATTGAAATGATTTTGCGCTTTTTAAATAAAAATCTAGCCCGCCTCTATAATCTACAGTTCGTAATGCGGCATTACTCACATTTAACCTAACATTTCTCTTTAAAATATCGCTTTTAAAAGTAACATTTTTTAAATTAGGAAAGAACTTCCTCTTCATCTTGTTATTAGCATGGCTTACTTTATGACCCTTTAAAGGGGACTTGCCAGTAAGTTCACATTTTTTTGACATTTTGAATTTCCTACGATGTATATAAGTCCAGCCGAGAATGGAATCAAGTTAATATATTAAAATATTGACAACCGTAATGCCGAGGATTAGTTATATTTAAAGATTTTTAAATGGAAATTTACTTACCAATAGCAGAAGTTCAAATAAATGTCATATTGATACTTTTTGTAAGTTACATAATAGGTTTTTTATCTGGTTTGTTTGGTGTGGGAGGAGGTTTTCTAATGACACCTTTTTTAATTTTTATGGGTATTCCTCCAGCCATAGCAGTAGCAAATGAAGCTAATAATATTTTAGCATCATCAACATCTGGAACTTTGACTCATTGGTTTAAAAAAACAATGGATCTTAAAATGGGCTGGATGATAATTGGTGGGGGGTTATTTGGAACGGCTTTTGGAATGTTAACCTTTGGTTATTTTAAAGAAATAAACAAAATAGATATAGTTATCACTTTGGCTTACATGTACGTTCTTGCAATTATAGGAAGTTTTATGCTTAGAGATGGAATCATGGAAATTGATAGAATTAAAAAAAAAGTTACCATTAAAAAAAAATTACATACGCACTATTGGATACATGGACTTCCTTTTAGAATGCGTTTCAAAAAATCCCAAGTTTATGAAAGTGCTTTAGTGCCAATTATATTAGGAGTAATAGTTGGTTTTGTCGCTGCTATTATGGGTGTTGGAGGAGCGTTTCTTATGGTTCCTGCAATGATATATTTAATTGGTATGCCAACAAAATTAGTACCGGGCACCTCTTTATTTGTAACAATATTTGTAACCGGATTCGTTGTGGTGTCACATGCTTTCGCTTATAACACAATCGATTTAGTTTTAGTTCTAATATTAATTACAGGCTCTATAGCTGGAGTTCATACTGGACAAAAAATTGGACAGAAACTTCAAGGATCAGAATTAAAAACTTTACTTGCTTTACTTATGCTTTCAGTAGGAATTTTAATGGCATATGACACTTTTTTTAGAAATGGTACGCCTGCAATTAAAATTCCTACAGATAAAATTGTTGAAATAAGCGAATTCGGAAATACAATTTTTAATTTATCAAATAATTATCCTGTTGTGTATGGAGTTTCATCAATATTTTTAGCTTTAGTCGCAGGAGTAGCTATATCTTTTTTAAGAAGACAAATAAGCAAATGGAGAGCTGAGAGGGTGAATAAACCAGCAATGTACTAATGACTTCTACGACGTTGCCTTTGGCTTTTTTTGCTGGATTAATAAGTTTCTTATCACCTTGTGTTCTGCCGCTAATTCCAGGATATATTTCTTATATTTCAGGTACTTCATTAGATAAAATTGTTAAAAAAAAAAGAAACCTAGTAGTTATAAAAACAATTTTTTTTACTATAGGTTTCTCCTTTGTTTTTATAGTTTTGGGTTCAACAGCTTCATTTATAGGAAAATTTTTTTTAACTAATTCAAATATTTTCAGAATATTAGCTGGTGTAATTATAATAATATTTTCACTTCAACTTATGGGGGTTATTAATTTTAATTTTATGAACAAAGATATAAGAATTTTTACAAATCAATATAGTGATAATTTCACTTTTCCACTAATTGTCGGAGTTGCTTTTGGCTTTGGTTGGACACCATGCATAGGTCCAATTCTTGGATCAATCATAACTCTTGCCGCTATTGAAGAAAATATAGGCAAAGGTGTAGTATTGCTTTCTGCTTATTCGTTAGGTTTAGCTATACCCTTTATTATATCTGGAATTTTAATAGAAAAATTTCTACTTTTTTCTAAAAGTTTTAAAAAATATATATCAGTTGTTACAAAAACTGGAGGTGCTGTTTTGTTGTTAACTGGAGTAGCAATTTTAAGTGGTCACTTACAAATTTTAGGATTTTTCATATTAGAATATTTTCCTTCATTAAATAACTTGGGATAATATTATAAGTTTTTCCCTATCGCTTCTTTTATATTGCTTAAACCCTCATCTTTTAAAATTTGGATTAATTCTTTTTTTATATTTTTTGCTGCTGATGGGCCTCTATAAACAAAACTAGTATAAAGCTGTAGTAGCGATGCTCCGGCAGTAATTTTTTCATAAGCAGATTTTCCAGAGTTAATCCCACCAACTCCTATTATAGGAATTTTTCCATTTAATTTTTTATAGAATTTTTTAATCATATTAGTTGATATGTGTTCTAGAGGTTCGCCTGAAAGTCCTCCTTCTTCTTTCTTTTTATGGCTCTTTAAATTTTCTCTATTACTATTTGTAGTATTCGTTAATATGATCGCTGCAATATTATTTTTTATTGCTAAATCTACAATTTTCGAAATATGCTCATCTTTAATATCTGGTGAAACTTTTAATAATAAAGGAATGTTAGTTTTTTTATCTTTTTTTATACCATTAAGGATTGCTAAGAGATCTTTAAGTTTTTCTTCATCATGAAAATCTCTTAAACCCTCTGTGTTTGGTGAGGAAATATTTATAGTAATATAATCTGCTATATCAAAAAAACTTTTTAAACCTAAACAAAAATCTTTTTTTTGATCTTTTGTTTCTTTGTTAGGACCAATATTAACACCCAGTATACCTTCGTTCCTGTCTGATTTAATTCTTTCTCTTATTATATCTATGCCATCATTGTTGAATCCTAGTCTATTAATCAAGGCACGATCATCTTCAAGCCTAAATATTCTTGGTTTGGGATTTCCAAATTGTTTTGATGGAGTCACTGTTCCTATTTCTACAAAACCAAATCCTAGTTTTAATAGCGAATTATATACTTCTGCACTTTTGTCAAAGCCTGCAGCTAAGCCGATAGGATTGGGAAATTCTTTTCCAAATAATTTAATTTTTAACATTTGTTCATCTTCAACTTCGAACATTTTTTTGGGAAGAGGATTAAATTTAAGAGACTTGATGGCTAAATCATGAGCAGTTTCTGGGTCTAAGTTAAATAAAAAAGGTCTTAAGATAGAAAACATTATTTAATATATCTATTGATCAGTTCAATACTTTCCTTTACTCCAAAAAAACTTATAAAAAATCCTAATCTTGGACCATCTTGATCTCCAAAAATTACTTCGTATATTGCTTTAAACCATTCTCTCAAATTTTTCTCATATCCATTATCTTTCCCTACTGAATAGACAATTGTTTGTATAGCTTCAGGATCCATTTGATCTTCACAATTCTCTAATCTTTTAACTAAATCTTGCAGTGCTTTTTTTTCTTTTTCGTTAGGTTTTCTATATTTTTTATTTGGTTTAACTATATCTGTAAAATATTTTAAAGCATACTCAACTAAACTATCTAGAATCGGATAATCAGAAACTTTGATACCTTTTTTATATTTTTTTATAAATTTCCATAAAACATCTTTATCTGTTGCATTACTAGTTCCTACTAAATTTAATAAAACTGAAAAAGGCATAATTGATTTTTCTTTGGGAGGTTTTCCGTTATGCACATGCCAAACTGGATTATTTAATTTTTGTTTAACATCTTGCTCACTAAATTTATCTATGGAGGTTAAATATTCATCTACGGCTTTGGGAACAACATCAGAATATAGTTTTTTTGCTCTCTTTGGATTTTGATACATATAAAGAGATAGGCTTTCTGGTGATGCATATTTCAGCCATTCTTCTATTGTTATTCCATTACCTTTTGATTTAGAAATTTTTTCTCCCTTTTCATCTAA
>CEUZ01255456.1_pt1 | contig 14514 bp, 13 predicted proteins | sample 361511 | NCBI WGS metagenome assembly CEUZ01 (sample SAMEA2622822, study PRJEB7988) | marine metagenome | biome: marine biome (ENVO:00000447); feature: surface water layer (ENVO:00002042); material: "saline water (ENVO:00002010), including plankton (ENVO:xxxxxxxx)" | depth 5 m
ATCAAAATGATCATGAAGATGCCAATGGCCAATTTGAGATGAATTGGGATTATTCAGACTCATTAGTTACAGCTGATAGACATGTATTTTTTAAATATATGGTTAAAAGCTTAGCTGAAAAACACGGTTTAAGAGCAACTTTTATGCCAAAACCTTTTCATAATTTAACTGGAAATGGATGTCATGCTCACGTTTCAGTTTGGAATGGAAGGATAAATAAATTTTTAGATCACGAGGATAAACTAGGATTGAGTAAGTTGGCTTATAATTTCTTAGGAGGAATTATGGATAATACTCAAGCATTGTCTGCTTTTTTTAATCCAACTATAAATAGTTATCGTAGAATTAACGCTCCACCTACAAAATCAGGTGCAACTTGGTCTCCTAGCAGCATTTCTTATACAGGTAATAATAGAACTCATATGATTAGAATTCCTGATAAGGGTAGGTTCGAGCTAAGATTGATGGATGGTTCTGCAAATCCATATTTGCTACAAGCAGGTATAATAGCTGCTGGATTAGAAGGGATTAATAAAAAATTAAATCCGGGTAAACCTCTTCATTGTAATATGTATGAAGATTACAAAAAGTATCCAAAACTAAATAAATTACCTAATGACATCAATCAGGCTATAAATATGCTTAAAAATAGCAAATCTCTTTCCAATGCTTTTGGATCAGATGTTATTAAAAGCTATATTAAATTAAAAAATTTGGAAATTAAAAGTTTTAAAATGAAAAATAATTTCAATAAAAGAAAACCTGTATCTCAGTGGGAAAAAGATAATACTTTAGATTGTTAATCTATGACAATATTATCCAACGGTCATCAATGGAAATATTCTGAATTTATCTCCAATAAAAATTATTCTTTTAATAAAAATAATATACTAAAATCTTTGTCATCAAAAGAAATTGATAATGCATATAAGAGTATTTCAAAATGGAAAGGTTATACCCCTACCCCTTTAATTTCATTAAATAAATTATCTAAAGAATTAAACTTAAAAAATATTTTTTATAAAAATGAACATAAAAGATTTGATTTGAAATCTTTTAAAGCTTTAGGTGGAGCCTACGCAGTTGAAAAAGTTGCCAAAGGAGACAAAGAAATTGTAGTATCAACAGCTACCGCAGGTAATCATGGAAGATCAGTAGCCTGGGGAGCTAAACGACTTGGATTAAAATGTAAAATTTTTATCAGTGAGTTTGTTAGCAATGCAAGAGGTGAAGCTATGTCTAAGCTCGGTGCAGATGTAATAAAAGTAAAAGGTAATTACGAAAAATCTTTAATTGAATGTATTAAACAATCTACAAATAATAATTGGCAAATTATTCAGGACGTTGCTTGGAAAGACTACATGACAGTTCCGAAATATACAATGGCTGGCTATACTGTAATGATGAAAGAAATAATTGATCAAATAAAAGAAGATCAAATTACTCATATTATATTACAAGCTGGAGTCGGTGGTATGGCAGGTGCCATGGTAGCTGGTATTGCAAGATATTTAAAAAATGTACCAGAAATTATTGTTGTTGAGCCTGATAGTGCTGCATGCGTAATGGAAAGTATTAAAACAGGAAAAATTGAAAAAATTGATATCAAGAGAGAAAGCTTAATGGGTGGAATGTCATGTGGAGAAGTATCATTAGTCCCATGGGAAATCTTAAAAGATTCAGTTAAATATTGTATTAGTTTACCAGATGATGATATTGCAAAAACTATGAAACTACTTGGGAATGCAAGCTTTAGTGATGAAAAAATTATTGCTGGTGAAAATTCTGCACCTGGAGTAATCAGTTTGATTGCAATTTGTGAAGATGAAAAATTAAAAGAAAACTTAAAATTAAATAAAGACTCAAATATACTATTAGTTGGTTGTGAGGGTGATACAGATCAGGCTATGTATCAAAAACTTATAAACCAGTAAAAAACAAAATGAAAAAAGTTTTAAAAAAAAAGCTTGATAATTTAGACTTTTATAAAATCTTTAAACCTGAATTAACCCCAAAAAGAATGATGGAATTAGGTGTTTTTGGAGGCGCCTACTTTGGATTAGATGTAAAAGAGTTCCCTAAATCATGGTTTAAAAATGTAAAGTTAAGTAAAAATTTTGATGTAAATTTAAATAGATTTAAAGTTGTGTCTGGACTTACAAGAAAGCACTGGATTGAAAAAGGATGGATCTTTAAGGAAGATCCTTTAGGATGGTTTCAGTGGTATTGCAGATTTTCTAATGGAAGAAGAATCCCTCAGATGGATGAAGTTCAAATTAAAAGGTGGAAGAATTTTAAAAGGCATGTGATAGCAATAGAAAAAAATTGTGAAAAAGGTGATCTTGAATGTAGAAAAAAACAAAGACAAGCAATTTTACAATGGGCCTACGACCCTTACAAAAGATAAATATTGATTATATTAAATATTTCTTAAAAAATTTGTCAAATGTTCTAGTTATGAACCTCAAATCTTTCATTTTTAGGTCCTGGTGACAACCAATAAGTATTCCATTTTCCATTACATTATTTGATACTGCTTCTGCGTTACTAATCTTTTCAAATTTTTTTAATTTCATTATAGGTTGCTTTAATATATTACCAGTAAATATAGTTCTGGTTTGAATATTATTTTTTTCTAAATAGATTTGAAGTTTTTTTCTTTTAAAATATTTGTTCTTCCTTATAACTAAGGGAAAAGCCAACCAAGGGGTTACTACACCTGGATATTGTTCGGGCAAATCAAATAAATGATTATATTTTTTAAAGTAATTTTTTAAATGTTCAAAATTTTTATTTCTTACTGCTATATTATTTCTAAGTTTTTTTAGTTGAACTAAAGCAAACGCGGCGGATATCTCTGATGGTAAAAAATTATAACCAGCTTCTGAAAAAACATATTTTGCATCATAATCTATCCCTGAAACTTTAATATTAAATCTTTTATTTATATTTTCTGACTCATTGAATGTAGCTGAAGACCTACCCCATCCTCTAAGAAGTTTTGCTCTGTTATATAAATCAAAATTATTAAAACAAACAATTCCTCCTGTGCCTGCTCCGTTAATTATATGTGAAGCATAAAAACTATTAGTTACAACATCGCTTAAATTTCCCGTATTTTTACCATTGATTGAATATCCAATTGTATCAGCGGAGTCTTCTATAACTTTTAAATTATATTTTTTAGCAAAAGAATTAATCTTAGACCATTTAGCTATATTTCCAAGTAGGTTTGGGATCATAATAGCAACTGTCTTTCTATTAACTGCTTTCTGTAAATCTTCAACATTGGCTACAAATTTATTTTTTTCTACACCTATAAATCTTGGTATCAATCCTAATTGGAAAATTGGTGCAACAGTTGTAGAAAAAGTTAAATTTGGGGTGATTATCTCTGATCCTTTTTTAAAGTTAAAAGCTGATAATCCAAGAAGATTTGCTGAGGATCCAGAATTTACCATTAAAGCATATTTTTTTCCAAATAACTCACAGATTTGTTTTTCAAGTTTTTTGACATGTGGGCCATCAATTAAATTTAAACTATTGTTTTTTAATACTTTTATAACAGCATTAATTTCTTGATTGTCGTAAACTGCCTTACCGTAATATATTTTATTTTTCATATTTTTCTTGTATTTTTAGATCGTCTCTCAAATCATAAAAAATTATTGGCCATTCGAGAAAATTTGAATTTTTTTTAAACCAATATGGTAAAAATCTTTCTGACAAAAAAGCATAGATCCTAGTTTTTCTATAGCCCTCAAGATCGAAACCAAAAGTTTTCTCACATTTTTCTAACCAACTGAATAAAGTTGAGTAAAAGGCATCTATCTTTTTTTTTGACTTGCATATAAACATATTTGCAGGACATAATGCAGTTTCTTTTAGAGTGTAATTTTTAAAATCCTCTTTATCTTCATCATTTAATAATTCTATGGCTTTATCCAATAATCCATTTCCATGCATCATATCAAAGTTAAATTTTATATTTCTTTTTTTTTTTTTAAACAAAGCCATGGGATTATTCAATAAAGCTATTTTTCCATATTTCAATAACTTCATAAATTTAAGATGAGTTAAATCCATTGGTTCAGGTAAAATAGTTTCATAATCAGACCACTCGATTGGTACTTTTTTCAGAATATTTGAATCTAAATTATTAATATTTTTTGATTTAACACTACTTGAACTCCAGTGTCTTCTATACTGAGAAAAACCCAACCAAGTATTATCAGGTAAATCATTTAATTCATTTTTCCAAAGCCAATAATAAAAAGTTAATTCACCATAATATTTGTTTTTGTCTGAAATGTTATTGGAAATATTGTCTCTTTTCCAGCCATCTGAAGTGATAGTATTACCCAAACCTACTGGTATGCAATTAATTTCTTTGATTCTATTTACCAATCTATCGTCTACAGCAATACAATAAATGTTTAGTTCTCTCATTTTTAATCAAATATTTTAATTCATATCTTAAATATAATCTTTAGATGTTAATTCATAGAGACGACTAATAGTTCTTTTAAAAGTTTCTGCAATACTTTTCGATGATTGGATTAAATTCAAATCTACTTGAGAAGTTACCATTAAGGGAATTTTTTTTTCATAAATTATATCAATTAAAGTAATAAACCTTTGTTGTTGATTTGAATTATTCTCATTAAAATTAGGTAAATTTTCAATACATATAAAATTACAATTATTAGCAATCATTAAATAATCTTCAGATCCTAAATTTTTGTTACATAAGTCCTCAAAACTAAATTTAGCAACTCCATCATAGAAATCTTCTATTACTAATTTTCGCCCTTTAATCTCTAAAGTTTTTGAAAATTTATTCTTATTTTTGGTAATTTTTCTAAAAAATTTGTTAAATCTAAAATTAGATGATTTATTAACAGGAAATAAAAATCTCTTTAAATTTGCATTTTTACTAGATCTATAATCTTCACTAATTAACAATTCTTTTTCATAACAATTACTTTCTAAAACTTTTAAAAATGGTTTAAATTGATCTCTTTGTAAACCGTCTTTGTAAAGATCGTTTATTTTTATATTTGAAGAAAAAATAACTTTTATTTTTGCTTCAAAAATTATTTTAAAGAGTTTTCCTAATATCATTGCATCAACAATGTTAGTTACCTGAAATTCATCAAAATAAATAATTTGAACATCGTTTTCTAAATTTTTTACAAAAAGTTCAATTGCATTTTCTTTATCTTTGTTTTGAAAAACAAAATCATGAAACTTAATCATGAATTCATTGAAATGATGTTTTGATTTTTTTTCTTTTAGTTGATTAAAAAAAAAATTTAAAATCATTGTTTTTCCAACACCCACATCTCCTACAAGATAAAAGCCAAGTTTATTTTTTTTCTCTTTAAAAAACTTTGAAAAAAAAGATTGATTAAAATTTTCTGAATAATAAGTTATAAGATAATTTATTATATCTAATTGATTTTGATTAATTTCATATTGCTGGTCTTCACAATGATTAATGAATAGTTTTTTTAAATTCATTTTTTTGTCTTAAAATCTATTCCATATTCAGATCTTGGACCTTTTCTTAATCCAAATGGACCTGATATGAATATTGTAAGAGGTTTGGTTCCTGGCTTAAGGTCAACTCTATGTAAATTATTTGCTGATCTAAAACCAATATAACCAGGAGATCTCCAAAATTTACCAGTTTTTAGAGTTTCCCAATATCCACCTCGCAGTATAATGGTTATATAAGGAAATGTGTGGTTATGTACTCCTTCACCGTGGTCGTCTGCTAACATTTCATGTATCAATATATTAAATGGAAACCATTTTGGACGATGTCGCATAAGAACATAATATCTATTCATCCATGGCTTCGCCTCATGATATTTTGGATGTGATGGACCACGATCTAAAACTACTTTTTTTCGACCTAATTTTTCCAACAATTTGAGTAACATTAATTTAGTTTAATAATAGCATTATCTTTAATAACAAATAAATTTTTATCTAAAACAAAAGGTCTAGATATTTTTTCGTTATCAATTTTAAGTATTGAATTTGTTAATCCTGTTTTAATATCAATAACTAACAGTCTACCGTTATCAGTAGTCAAGTAAATATTTTTAACACCCATAATAAAACCAATTGGTTTTATTTTATCTCTTTTCTTTTTTTTAAAATTTCTAAAAATATCAGTTACTTTAATTATGTTTCCTGTATTTTTTTCAATTACAATTAAGAATCCCTCCATTGAAACAGTAAATAAATAATTTCCTACTAAACTAGGTCTTAGATTTGAATTAACCTTGTTTTCCCAATTAAAACTTCCAGTATTTACATCAATTGAAAAAAATTGATTCTTATTATTTGAAAAAAATAATGTTTTTCCATCTGTTATAATATCTGAAGATTCTAAAGAAAAGGATGAATCATAAATTAAACTACTTTGCGTGGGTAATTGCCACAACAGCTCTCCTTGATTAATATTTACTGCACTTATATCTCCTATTGAATTATTGAAATATAAAAAATCGTTAATTATAACCATCGAAAGTTTTTTTTGTGATCTAATTAATGATTTTTCTGTTTTAACATTCCACAATTCTTCTCCACTATTCACAGAAAAACATCTAAGAGTGTTAGAAAGGTCAATTATAAAAAATTTGTCATCGTATATCTTAATTTGAGAATTGAATGGAGCTAAATTATTTTTAGACCAAAGTAATTCACCACTATTTATATCAAGAGCGTAATACTTTGCTATGTTATCAGCCACAATTAATATATTTTTATTATTTGTAAATTGTAGTATTGGTCTGAGTTTTTTTTCTGATTTTGTATAATAATTTTTTTTCCAAATTAATTTTGATTTTTTATCAAATTGTAATACTGAACCTTTATTATCAAAAAATATTAAATTCTTATTATTAAATGAAATTGTTGGCTCAAATTGATAAAAATTTTTAATTTTAGAAAATTTATACCGAGAAGATTTTTTAACTAATCCATTATAACTTAATCTTCCATCATTATTAAAATTATTTCTAAGCTGAATATTATTAATTACATTCTTTCCAAGATTGATTAATAAATCTTTATTTAATTCTTGGCTCAAAGACTCTTCTTCAGAAAAAATTTCTTTATAATTTTGATTATTTTCCTCTTGTATATTTTGTGACGAAGTCCAAAATTTTGAATTTTTGTTAAATGAACATCCTGTAATGAGTGTGATTAAAACGAAAAATATTAAAATTTTACTCACTTAGATCTCTATTTAATCTTTTTTGTGACTCTATTTTTATATCTTGATTTGCATTCTCTAATATAATTATTTGATTAAAGAAATCCTTTGATTTTTCTTTTTCATCTTTTGAGTAGAAATATTCTCCCAATAAATATAAAGCGTGAGATTTCCAAATACTATTTGAATTTATTATAGGCTTAAGAATCTTAAGTAGTTTATTCTCATCACTATTATCAGCGTTATAAAGACCTTTTTTATAAATTAATAAGTTTTTAATTTCTTTTTCTAATCTTATTTCATCAATAATAATATCAAATAAACTGTTAATTTTTAATTGATCATCAATTAGTTTGTTGTCTATTATAAAATATAAAGATAGTGGAGCATAAGTTGGGTCTTTTTTCTCAATCAATTTAATTAGTGCATCACTAGTGATTTCTTTGTTGTCTTCTGAATACTCAGTTAATATTAAATTGTATTGATCTGAAATTTTTATTTTTTTTCTTTCTTTAAATTCTTCAAAAGTAAAATAACTAATACACAAAATAATAATTAGTGATACAACTGAAATTAATAGTTTTTTTTTATTTATAAAAAAATTTTTTATTTTTTCATTTCGTGTATTACTGTTAATAATTGCTGTATCTTCATCCATAATTAAATCATATTTCGCAAAACATATTGTAGTATTCCACCATTCTTATAATACTCTAGTTCATTTTTAGTATCTATTCGACAAAGAGTATCAATAGTTTTTATCTCACCAGATAAATATTTTATTTCTAGTTTAATAATATCAGAAGGGCTGATACCTTTTTCAATATCTATAACACTTATTAGCTCTGATCCTTTTAAGTTTAAGTTTATTCTATTCATATTATCTTTAAATTGTAATGGTAAAATCCCCATCCCTATTAAATTAGATCTATGAATTCTCTCAAAACTTTCAGCTATGACAGCTTTAATTCCAAGTAGTTTTGTTCCTTTTGCAGCCCAATCTCTAGATGATCCTGTGCCATATTCTTTTCCGCCTATTACTACTAGATCGGTCCCTCTTTTCTTATATTCAACAACAGCATCATACACTGGCATCACTTTCTCCTCTGGATATAATTTTGTAAACCCACCTTCTGTACCAGGAGCCATTTCATTTCGTATTCTAATATTTGCAAAAGTTCCCCTCATCATAACTTGATGATTCCCTCTTCTTGATCCATATGAATTATAATCTTTTGGTAAAATTTGATGTTTCATAAAGTATTCTCCAGTTGGACTTTCTTTTTGAATATTCCCTGCTGGTGAAATATGATCTGTGGTAACCATATCTCCTAAAATAAGTAAAGGTCTTGCATCTTTAATAGGTTTAAATCCCTCTGGATCATCAGATAAATTTTCAAAAAAAGGTGGTTTTTTTACATATGTTGAGTTTTCATCCCAATTATAAATACTACTTTTTTCTGTTTTAATTTCTTGCCACTGCTTTGGTCCCTGTGAAACATTAGAATATCTTTTAATAAACATTTCTGCATTTAAAGAGGATTTTAAAGTTTCTTCTATTTCTTTATTTGATGGCCAGATATCTTTCAAATATATTTCTTTACCTTCTTTATTTTTACCAAAAGAATCTTGATATAAATCGAAAGACATATGACCCGCTAATGCATAAGCAACTACCAATGGTGGAGAAGCTAAATAATTTGCTTTTATATGTGGAGAAATTCTTCCTTCAAAGTTTCTATTTCCAGATAATACAGAAACACCATATAAATTTTTTTCTTGAATAGCTTCAACTATATCATCAGATAAAGGTCCTGAATTACCAATACATGTTGTGCAACCATATCCAACCAAATTAAATCCTAATTTATCTAGATATGTATTTAGTCCCGCCTTTTCTAAATAATCGGTAACAACCTGAGACCCAGGTGCTAATGAAGTTTTAACCCATGGTTTGACTTCTAATCCATATTCAATAGCTTTTTTTGCTAGTAATCCAGCTCCAATCAAAACGTTTGGATTAGATGTATTTGTACAAGATGTTATTGCAGCAATTAAAATACTCCCATCTTTAATTTCATAATCTGTATTTGGAACTTTTGACGAATTAAATTCTTTTTTATTTGTCACCTCAATAAAACTTTCTTTAAAACTTTTAGATGCTTCTGAAAGTAAAACTTTATCTTGAGGTCTTTTAGGACCAGAAATAGTTGGAACTATAGAGGACATATCTAATGTCAATTTATCTGTAAATTCAATATTATTGCTTGCCCATAAGCCTTGAACTTTTGCATACTCCTCAACTATTTTTACTGTTTGTTGGTTTCTACCAGAAAATTCTAAATATTTTAAAGTTTCTTCATCTATTGGAAAAAAACCACAAGTTGCTCCGTACTCAGGTGCCATATTTGCTATAGTTGCTCTATCAGCTAAAGTAAGATTTTTTAAACCTTCTCCGAAAAATTCAACAAATTTTCCTACTACTCCTTTGTCTCTTAACATTTTAACAACTGTTAAGACAAGATCTGTAGCAGTAGTGCCTTCTGGCATTTTATTTTTAACTTCAAATCCAATAACTTCAGGTATTAACATTGAGATAGGCTGGCCCAACATTCCAGCTTCAGCTTCGATACCCCCTACTCCCCAACCTAAAACTGATAATCCATTTACCATAGTAGTATGACTATCTGTACCAACCAATGTATCAGGAAAAATATATTTCTCACCCTTAACTTCCTCCGACCAAACAACTTTTGATAAATACTCCAAATTTACCTGATGACAAATTCCTGTCCCTGGAGGAACTATTCTAAAATTGTTAAATGCATTTTGACCCCATTTTAGAAAAGAATAACGTTCCCCATTTCTTTTAAATTCTATTTCAACGTTTTTATCAAATGAGTCTGCTTTAGCAGATTGATCCACTTGTACAGAATGATCAATAACTAAATCAACTGCTGATAAAGGATTGATCTTATTTGGATCTTTATCTTTTTCTTTTACCGCTTCTCTCATAGCAGCTAAATCTGCAACAGCTGGAATTCCAGTATAATCTTGAAGCAAAACTCTTGCTGGTCTATATGCAATTTCTGTTTTAGATTTTTTTGTTTTAAGCCAATCTTTTATAGCTAAGATTTGATTTTTACTGACAGTAATATCGTCTTCATATCTTAGTAAATTTTCTAATAAAACTTTTAATGATTTTGGCAGTCTTGAAACTCCTTCCAAACCATTTTTTTCTGCCCGAGGTATAGAATAATAATTATATTCATTATTAATTATATTTATTTTATCTAATGAATTGAATGAATTTTTATTTCCGGGTTTCATAGTTTATATATAAAATGTAATTATGCTCAAAAGAAGAAGCACTGACATAGCATAATTAAAGTACTTAATAAATTTATCATTTGTCGCAAATTTCCTCAAAAATTTACCAACAAAGGTCCATAAAGTAATACTTGTTATAGAAAATAAGAAAGCAAGCAAAACTATTTGAGTCGCATAATTGATATAATTTTCACCTAATTCTACATAAGTTGATACTACTATGATTGCTACAGTAACCCCCTTAGGGTTTAAATATTGAAATAAGAATGTTTCAATGAATTTGACAGGATTATCTTTCTTTGTTTCATTTGAGACTTTAGAAAATGCAATTTTGTACGCTAAATAAAATAAAAATAATGATCCAAGATATCTCATCACAACTTGGATCACAGGAAATAATTTAAAAATGTTTATCAAACCTATAGTTAGAAATAATACCAATGATGTAAAGCCCAATGTTACACCAAGAATATGTGGAATTGTTCTAGTAATACCAAAGTTAAATCCTGAGTATGATGCTACTACATTGTTAGGGCCTGGTGTATATGCTGTTACAAACCAAAATAATGCTATTGATAATATTTCAGGGTGCATAATTACGCAATTGGCAAACCATTCTTTGAATTATGAGATGGATGCACTAAAATAACTTTTCCATCTTTGTCAATTGATCCTAATATTAAAACTTGCGAGATAACCCCAGCAATATTTTTTTCTGGAAAGTTGCACACACCTATTACTTGTTTTCCTTTAAGATTTTCCTCATTGTAATAATGAGTAATTTGTGCTGAAGATTGTTTGATCCCTATTTCATTGCCAAAATCAACTTCAACAACTAATGAGGGCTTTCTAGCTTTTTCATTTTTTTTTACAGATAATACTGTCCCAACCCTTATATCTACTTTTTCAAATATATCGTACGTTATTTGTTCTTTCATAATTTTAGTATATATAATATTTATAACCTATGAGTACAGGAATTAATTTAAACGAATTATATAATAATTCTTTAAAAATATTATCTGATTTAATAAGTTTTAAAACAATTTCAGGAGAGGATAATAGTGCTCTAATAAATTATTGTGAGGAATATTTACATAAACTAGGTGCTACTTCTTTTAAAACATTTGATGATGAAAAAAAAAGAGTAAATTTATTTGCCACACTTAAGGCAAAAAGTTCCAATAATAAAAAACCTATAATATTATCTGGTCATACAGATGTAGTTCCAGTTTCAAAAGGCTGGAGTACAGATCCTTTTAAAGCAACAATTAAAGATAATAAATTATTTGGAAGAGGTTCGTGTGACATGAAAGGATTCATTGCTTGTGCTTTGGCATATGCTCCTATTTATTCAAAATCAAAATTAGATAGGGATATTCATTTCTCTTTTACTTTTGATGAAGAAACAGCTTGTCAAGGAGCTCCTATTTTAATTGAAGAATTAAAAAAAAGAAAAATTAAAGATGGTATTTGCATAATTGGAGAACCAACTAATATGAAAATTATTGATGCACATAAAGGTTGCTATGAATACACAACTTATTTTAAAGGTTTGGCAGGTCATAGTTCAGCACCTCATAAAGGAGTAAATGCTGTTGAATACGCATCAAAATATGTAAATAAATTAATCGAATTAAGAGCTGAGCTTAAAGATAGAGCTCCGAAAGATTCTATCTTCAATCCTCCTTATTCAACTCTTTCAATAGGAGGTATATTCGGGGGCATAGCTCATAATGTAATTGCCGACAAATGCCATGTTAATTGGGAAACAAGGCCAGTTGTAAAAGAAGATGCTGAATTTATAAATAAAGAACTAGATAAATATTCAAATGAGGTATTATTACCCGAAATGAAAAAAGTTTTTCCTAATTCATCAATTGAAAAAGATATTATTGGAGAAATAGTTGGTTTTGACAGAGAAGATAAATCTGAAGCTTGTGAACTAATATCGAGTTTAACTGGTGATAATTCAAGACAAGTTGTTTCTTTTGGGACAGAAGCAGGTTTATTTCAAGAAATTGGTATTAGTACTGTAGTATGTGGTCCAGGCTCAATAGAACAAGCACACAAAATAGATGAGTTTATTGTTTTAGATGAACTTAAAAAATGTTTGAGTTTACTAGATGGAATAAAAAATAATTCTATTATTAACTAGTCGTTCCAACCACTAACTGCTTTAACTTCAAGATATTCTTCTAGCCCTAATTTACCAGCTTCTCGACCAATGCCAGAATGTTTATAACCACCAAATGGTGCATCTGGTGCTAAACCTGCGCCATTAATATCAACCATTCCTGATCTAAGTTTTCTAGCTACACGATTTGCTTTTTTTTGATCCTGGGTTTGTATAAAATTTAAAAGTCCATAAGGAGTATCATTCGCAATTTCAATTGCTTCTTCCTCTGTCTCAAATGGTATAATTGATAAAACTGGTCCAAATATTTCTGTTCTTGCAATCTGCATTTTATTACTTACATCAGCAAAAGCTGTAGGTTTGACAAAATATCCTTTACTTAAACCATCTGGTTTGCCAGGTCCTCCAGCTACTAATTTTGCACCCTCATCAATCCCAACTTGAATTAAAGATTGAATTTTATCAAACTGGGTTTTTGAAACTACTGGACCAATATGTTCACCCTCTTTTGTAGCAATATCTACTTTCATAGAATTAGCAAAATTTTTAACTCTTTCTACGGTTTCTTCATAAATTGATCTTTCTACCAACATTCTTGTTGGTGCATTACAGGATTGACCTGTATTTCTAAAACACCTTAAGGCGCCTCTTTCAACAGCTTCTGCATCTGCATCTTTAAAAATTATATTTGCTCCCTTTCCACCAAGTTCTAAACTTACACGTTTAAAGTCGTTAGCTGCATTTTGTGAAATTAAAGCTCCAGCTCTTGTTGATCCAGTAAAAGATACCATATTTACATCTGGATGACTTGTTAAAGCATTTCCAGTAATTGCACCATCTCCATTTACTAAATTAAAAACACCTTTTGGAAGATTAATTTCATCTATCATCTCTGCCAGGATCATTGATGATAACGGAGCGATTTCTGAGGGCTTGAGAACCATAGTACAACCGGTCGCAATTGCAGGAATTACTTTAAGACAAACTTGATTCATTGGCCAATTCCAAGGAGTAATTAAAGCACAAACTCCTTTTGGTTCATGTAATATTTTATTATTTGGAGCATGATCTCCAAGTATTTCTTCAAACGTATATTCTTTTAAAACTTTAATATAAGACTTAATGTGACTTGCGCCTGTTCCAGCTTGCAGTTGGGTAGAAAAATCAATAGGTGCTCCCATTTCTAATGAAATAGCTTTGGCCATATCAGCCCATCTTTTTTTATAAAGAGAATATAAATTTTCCAAATACTTTAATCGTTCATCTTTGGTTGAAAATGCCCAACTTTCAAAAGCTTTTTTTGCTGCACTTACAGCATCATTAACATCATCTATTCCTCCTAAAGAAATAACTGCACAATCTTCCTCAGTTGAAGGATCAATTACTTTAAAGTCATTTTGTTTTTTTGGTAATACCCATTTTCCATCGATATAGAATTTTTTTTTATCTAACATGCTGAGAAATTATCCTTTCTTTATGATTTTGCAAATAAATTTGTCAGTTCATAAACAATTGTTGCAGCAGCTAAAGAAGTAACTTCTGCATGATCGTAGGCAGGTGAAACCTCAACTACATCTGCTGAAATAAGATTTAAACCAGACAGTCCTCTTAGAACGTTTACCATCTCTCTTGAGGTCATTCCTGCAATTTCTGGAGTGCCAGTACCTGGAGCGAAAGCTGGGTCTAACACATCAATGTCTATTGATAAATATAAAGGATTATCACCTACTCTTTTTCTAATTCTCTCTGCTATTTTATCTGTGCCTTCTGTTTGAAATTCATCACAATGAATAATTTTAAAACCAAAACTTTCATC
>CEUZ01045278.1_pt1 | contig 14503 bp, 14 predicted proteins | sample 361511 | NCBI WGS metagenome assembly CEUZ01 (sample SAMEA2622822, study PRJEB7988) | marine metagenome | biome: marine biome (ENVO:00000447); feature: surface water layer (ENVO:00002042); material: "saline water (ENVO:00002010), including plankton (ENVO:xxxxxxxx)" | depth 5 m
GTGGGTAAAAAAGGATGGACACAACCAATGATTGCAAAGAATCCTGGCGGAATTTTAGGTATTTTGATGAAAAAAATTAATGGCATACCACACTATTTGCTACAAGCAAAAGCTGAACCGGGAAATATTGGTAAATTACAATTATCTCCAACCCTTCAAGCTACAACAAGTAATTTGTTAAAAGCTCATGGAGGAATTAGACCATTGTTTGCTGAATATTTTGACGAACCAAAAAATGCAAAAATTATCTATGCAAAATGGCAATCAGAAGATGGAGGACGGTTCCATTTAAAATCAAATTTCAATATGATTATAGAAGTGAATGAGAATGAAGAATTAGCAATTCCAGATTCATTCATTTGGATAACATTATATCAAATAAAACAACTTTTAAAAATTGAAAATTTTGTAGGGCCACATATTCGAGGAATTATTTCATACTTGTGATAAGAATGAATCCTTTGAAATTTGGAATTATTGGTTGTTCAAGAATTGCTAAACGTTCAGTTATTCCTGCTATCTTAGAATCAGAATTTGCAGAATTAGAAATGATTGGAAGTAGAACTGTAGAAAAGGCAAAAGAATTAGCAAAAGAGTTGGGTTGTCACAAATATGGGACATATGAAGACGTGATGTCAAATAACGAAGTCGATGTTGTTTATATCTCAACTCCCATAGGAACGCATGAAGAATTAGCAAAAAAAGCTACATCAGCCGGCAAACATGTGTATTGTGAAAAGTCATCGACATACAATCTGGAATCAGCAAAGAGTATGGTTGAAAATGCAAAACAAAACAATGTCAGAATAATGGAGGGCTTTATGTTTAGATTTCATTCTCAGCATAAAAAAGTTAGAGATTTGATTGATGGTGAAAAAATTGGTGATCTTATTGCATTCAATAGTATTTTTGGTTTTCCAGCATTTCCAAAAAATGATATTAGATATACTGATAAAATTGGAGGAGGATTCTTGAATGATTGTGGGTGTTATCCTGTTTGTTCGAGTAGAATGATCTTCAATGAGGAGCCACTTTCAGTGTATTATAACAGGCAAAGCAACGATCCAGAAACAGGTGTTGATATTCGTGGAACTTCCATTCTGAAATACAAAAATGATAAGGTTGCTACATTGACATACGGAAATGGGAATTTTTATCAAGCAAATTACGAAGTTTGGGGTAATGATGGATTCATATCTTTAGATAGAGCTTATTCAGTTCCTCCAGATTTTGTAACCAGAGTAAATTTACAGTATACTGTTGAAAATAATTGGAATGGCAGGAGAGAAGAAATATTTGAAATTAAACCAGAAAATCATTTCCTTAAAATGATTGATACATTTTGTTTAGACATATCAGGAAAGAAAAAATCTTTACTTAATTTTGAAGACGAATTATTAAATCAAGCAAAAGTAATGGAAGCACATAGACTTTCAGATAAAAGCCATAAAGAAGAATGGCTTTCAGATATTTTCTGAGAAATTTTATTTTATGATTTTATTACGTTGATTACTGCATCTTGATGTCTTTTTGATATGTTTGGAAAGAGTGGGAGTGCTAAAATCTCATTATAGATTTTAACTGTATTAATTATATTAGATTTCTTAGTAAATTTTCTATATGCAGTGTATTCATGTATTGGCATCCAATATACAGTTGTTCGAATTCCATGATTTTTTAATTTTTCAAATAATTGATTCCTTGAAAGTTTGAATGGTTTTGTAACACGAATTGTGTATAGATGGTAAGAATGACTTCTATCACGTACCATGTCAGGTAAGATTATTCCAGGAATGTTTTGTAAATTTTTATGATAATATAGAGATGCATTTTTACGAAGTTCATTGATTTTTTTAATTCTCTTTAACTGTGTTATTCCTAATGCAGATCTAATTTCATCTAATCGATAATTATATCCTGGTTCAATGATATCAAAAACCCAAGGATATTTACTAGAATAACGACTTTTCAGAGATTTTGTCATTCCATGACTACGGATCTGTCTAATTTTTTCTGCAATTTTTTTTGAATTTGTAGTAACCATTCCTCCTTCAGCAGTAGTTATATTTTTTGTTGGATAAAATGAAAAACAGCCAGTATCGCCAATTGTACCTACATGTTTTGATTTATGAAATGTTCCAATTGCATGTGCACAGTCTTCTATGATTTTTAGATTGTTATCTTTTGCCAAATCAACGATTTCTTCGATATTACAGACTTGCCCATAGATATGAACAGGAATTATTGCTTTAGTCCTTTTGGTGATATTTTTTTTTATATTTGAAATTGATAAGAAGAAATTTTCTTTGTTTATGTCAGCAACGACGGGTTTTGCATTACAAGCAAGTATAGCATTAGCATCAGCAACAAATGTCAGATCAGGTATTATTACCTCATCATTTTCTTTAATTCCTAATGCTTTAAGAGACAAATGTAGAGCTGCGGTACAATTAGATACAGCAATAGCATACTTTGATTTTGAATATTTGCAGAAATCAGTCTCAAATTTTTCCAATTGAGGTCCAAGAGTTAGCATACTTTGTTTAAGAGTTTTTTCAATAATTTTTTGATCATCTTTTGATATCCATGGCTCATATGCAGGGAATTTTATTTTTGAATCTTTGAAGAAATCTTTTTTCATATTTTATTCCTATAGTCGCTATTTATTATGAGTATTTTTTAATACCTGCTCATATAATTTTAAAGAATTTTGTGCCATTGAAATACAATTACATTCGTCATGTACAAAATTATATCCTGATATTCCTAATCTTGTTCTAAGATTTTCATCAGTAATTAGTTTCATTATCGCTTTAGCTAATTCATTAGGGTTTTCAGTTTCAACAAGAATGCCATTATCATTATGTTTTACTGTAAAAGGAATTCCGTGTGAATTTGTTGAAATTACTGGTTTTTTAAATGCAAAGGATTCAAGTGGAACTAATGGCGATAATTCCCATTGAGAAGGAAGAATTAAGAATTCACTTTCCCCATAGGCAGAGATTACATCTTCACGTGGTGGATTTTTGATTACTAGAATTCTATCAGATAGGTTAAATTTTTTAATTAATTTTTCCATTTCTTTTTCAAATCCAAAATCTACACCCATTATAACTAATTTTGTATTGGAAATTTCTTTTTCAATTTTTATTTTATTAAATGAATGGATTAATGTTTCAATTCCTTTACTTTTTGAAAATCTTCCTACAAAAAGAATGAATTTATAATTTATTTGATATTTTTCTCTAAAATTTTTTTTACTAACTAATGTTTCAAGATTTATACCATTCCGAATAATTTCTATTTTTGATTTTTTGTTAATATTTAAAAAAATCTCTTTTTCATATTCATTTGCAGCACTAATTGCTGCTGAATGATTAATTATTTTTTTAATAAAATAATTTTGAATTTTATAAAGAATCTGTAAACCCATACCAGATTCAGTTAAAAATGGATGAGTTGTTAAACCTCCTTGATCTGATACTACTAGAGGGATTTTCAATTTTTTAGAAACACGCCAAGCAATAATTGATTGAAAACTTCTTAATCCTATTGTATGTATTATGTCAGGCCTATCTTTTTCAATTTCTTTTGACATAGATGAATTAATGAAAAATAATTTGATTGAAAACCATACATGTGTTCTATTAATTTTGAAATTTTTAATTTTCTCAATTCTAGGTAATTTTTTATTAAATTTATTTGGTCCATTACTAAAATCAAGATCAGTTGTGTAGAGAGTTACATTATGACCAAGAGATGAGATTTCACGTGCTAAATCTACTGCTAAAAAGACAATACCACCAAATTGAGTTGCAGGTAATGATGCAGGACATACTAATGCAATTTTCATATGATTTTCGTTTTATTATGCTTTTTAGATTGTTCTACTCAATTAATTTTGAATTATTCATAAAATCTTCAAACGATGTAAATTTGAATTCTTTCAATAATTCATCCATCTTTGTGTATGCTTTGTTTAGATTATGATATGTTACAAATTCATCTTGTTTAGACATTTTTATTTTTGGCATGAATTCAGGTGTTAATTCCCATGAATGTATATAAAACACAGCAGGAAGATTATTTTTTTGATATGATTTTATGGAATTTTTTATTATGCGTAAGGGCAATGACCTAAGATAAAATCCACCTCCAGCAGGAATTTTTTTCCCTAAAAATTTTGTTACTAGTAATGGAAATTCAAGTATTTTTCCATGATCTGAGTGTTTCTCTAAAGATTCTTTTGTAATTTTGTATGGTTTTTTTTCTGCATTAGGTAATCCATATAATTTAGTTTTTGCTGGTACAATACTACTATCATAAAGATAATTATTTTTTTCTAAAATATCAATTAACCAAGATGAATTATTATTTAATGAAAAACTTGGTGCTCTAAATCCTTTTGATTTTCCATTTGTTAAATTATTAAAATTAATTATTTCCATTTCAAATTTTTCATGTGAGTTATAGGAGTCAATTCGTGAATGTTTCATTGTGTGAAAAGCAATTTCGTGTCCATTTTCAATTATGATGTCTTGTAATTCAGGTTCGTATTCTAACAGTTCACCTACAACAAAAAATGTTGCATTGGTTTCATTTTTTCTTAATAGATCAATTATTTTTCCAATGCCCTGGAAAACTTTAGGTTTATTATTTTTTTTCTGTAAATATTTTTGAATTAATTCTGGATGAAACCAATCTTCAAAATCTATTCCAATTATGTTCATTTTTTTCAATGATCAATTTTTTTTATTACTCTAGCAGGATTACCAACTGCAATGCAATAATCAGGTATATCTTGTGTAACTACACTTCTTGGAGAGATAATTGAGTTTTCTCCAATTGTAACTCCAGCAATAATCACCGTTCCAGGATTTATTACTGCACCAGATTTTATAGTAACTTTAGATATTTTTCTAGGAAAATCACCCTGTTTAAGAAATAAATTTGCTGAAGGATTAACATGAGCAAAAATCATTGAATGTGAACCTAATGTAACATTATTCCCGATTTCGATCATTTTTGGATAAATCAAATCAATTAACACATATGGATTGAAATGACAATTATGTCCTATCTTTACACCTCTGGCTCTTTGCATACTAACTGAAAATCCAGATAATGGAGAAGAATAAGCTAAAGAATGCAAGATCCAGTCTCGTAAAAATTTTATTTTAATTTTAAACCTTCCAAAATTGCCAGAATATCCATAATAATCCATTACTTCCTTTTCATTAATTGGGAAAGTGTCATCTTGATTATCACTCATACAATCATAATATTCCATTTTAATAAAATCTAAAGCTTACTGATAAAAAATAGTAGAATTCATACATAATATTTATTGTTGAATTAATCATTTTTAGTATAGAAAATTGGAAAAATCACTTTCAGAGTATATGACAGAAGCAAAAAAAATTGATGACTTGAAATTTGATAAGAAATTGAAGGTAGCAATACTTTCTAGTTTTACCTTGAATGGCTTGGATGAGTCATTACATGTCAAATGTTCAAAATTAGGAATAAAATATCATTCACATGTATCAGGTTATGATCAATACAATCAGGAATTATTAAATTCTAAAAGTGACTTGTATGAATTTTCACCTGATATTACATTTTTAATATTAGATATCCGAAAATTTTTTGGTGAATACTTTTTTAAATTACATACCATCTCTGATTCTGAAAAAGAATCTTTTTTAAAAGAAAAAGTTGATGTAATTGAAAATCTAATCATAAATTTTGAAAGAAATTTGAATTCAAAGTTGGTAATAACTAATTTCAATATTCCATATTACTCACCAAATGGAATTATTGAAACCAAAATGGAATTAGGTTTTCACGAAATTATTGAAAAAATGAACAGAGCCATTATAAAAATTTCAAAAACTCATTCGTCAGTATATGTTTACGACTTTAATCTATTTGTGTCAAAGTACGGTGAAAAAAATATTTTTGATTATAGACAATTTCATATGGGAGACATTCAAATTGCATTAAATTTTATTCCGTATTTTGCAAATGATTTAATGAGTTTTATAAAACCCATTTCTGGAAAAAATAAAAAATGTATTGTATTAGATTTAGATAATACATTATGGGGCGGAATAGTAGGAGAAGAAGGTTTTGATGGAATTGAATTAGGTCATACACCTAATGGAAAGGCATTTGTTGAATTCCAAAAAGAATTATTATCATTATGGAATCAAGGAATTATTTTAGCAATAAATAGTAAAAATAATTTTGATGATGCAATGAAAGTTATTGAAGAACATCCAGATATGATTTTACGCAAAAAACATTTTGCTAATATACAAATTAATTGGAATGACAAAGCTGAAAATTTGAAAAAGATTGCTGAAGAGATAAACATTGGACTTGACAGTATAGTATTTTTTGATGACGATAAAGTCAATTGTGAACGAATAAAATTTGAATTTTCGGAAGTGCTTACAATAGAATTAACAGATGAACCATCAGAATTTGCCTCAATTTTAAAAGATCTTAATGATTTCAATGTATTACAAAGAACAAATGAAGATCGAAAACGAGGAGAGATGTATTCAGAACAAAGAGAACGAAAAAAATTTGAAAAAACTATCTCAAATTTGGATGATTTTTTGAAGGGATTAGAAATCAATGTAAAAATCAAAAAATCTAGTAATTTTCTTATTCCAAGAATTTCTCAGCTTACAATGAAAACTAATCAATTTAACTTAACAACTAAACGATATCAGGAAGAAGATATTGAAAATATGACAAACAATCCAAGTATTTCTGTTGGTTGTGCAGAAGTTTCAGATAAATTTGGCAATAATGGTATAACAGGAGTTTACATTGTAAAAAAAGATGAAAAATTTTGGATGATTGATACATTTCTTTTAAGTTGTAGAATTATGGGTAGAGGAGTTGAAAATGCAATCCTTTCTCAAATTTTGTTAGATGCAAAAAAGAACAATGTTGAGGAAATAAGAGCTGAATTTATTCCAACACAAAAAAATAAACCAGCTGAAAATTTTCTTTCTGAATTTGGTTTTGAGAAACAGAATAATATTTGGATCTATAAATTAAATAATGAAATAAAATTACCAAAACACTTGAAGGTTGAAATTGAATGATTGATGATGTATATCAAATAGTTGCCAAGGTATTCGCAATTCCCGAATCGGAAGTAAACGATCAATCTAGTCCAGAAAATATTGAATCTTGGGATTCTTTTAATGGATTAGTTTTAGTAGATGAACTTGAGAATCATTTCAAAATAAAATTCACAATTTCAGAAATTACTGATGTAAAAAATGTTGCAGATATCAAACGACATCTCAAAAATCATGATGTTTCTTAATGTCTAAAAATTTTTCCGAATTAACTTTTGAAGAAATTAAGATAGGATTAACTAAAGAATTTGATCTAACTATAACACAATCATTAGTTGATGATTTTGCAAAAATATCTGGAGATTTTAGTCCCATTCATATGAATAATGAATATGCAAATTCGACAAAATTTAGAAGAAAAATTGTTCACGGAATGTTACTTGCGTCTTTGTTGTCGAGAATGGTAGGAATGTATCTTCCTGGGAAATATGCACTTTATTCTTCACAAACACTAGAGTTTCGTAATCCTTGCTTTATAGGAGATCAAATTACTGTTTTGAGTACTGTAACTGATAAAAGTGAATCAACAAAAATTATTAAAATTGAATCAAAAATTAGTAATAAACAAAAAGATATTCTTCTTTATGGAGAAGGAAAAATAATCGTTAGAGATGATTGAAAATTTTGGAATTGGAATTGATATCTCAAATGTAGAGAAATTCGCGAATAAACCATTTGAAACAAATGAAAGTTTCTATAAAGGGATATTTACTGAACAAGAAATAGATTATTGTTTAAAATTTACAAATTATCCCGAAAAATTTGCTGGAAAATTTGCTCTGAAAGAAGCATTAATGAAATCCATTAATGAGACAATTATTTTTCTAGAAATTGAAACATCTTATTTAAATTCTAAACCAACTGTTACAATTTTAAATTCTAAACAGAATGATCATATATCTGCAGCAGAGTCAAAATATAGATTTCTTGCATCACTATCTCATGAAAATGGAATTGCTGTAGCAGTTATCATTTCTGAGAAAATTACATAATCTTTTCTTTAACTTTTTTACTTAGTTTTGTTAATATGGAATTAAATTTAACATTCATTGATTCTTGTGAAACATTTTTTGGTACAAATATTTCATCTGGAAAATTTTTTATAAGGTCCTTATCGGAGACGATTTTTTTATTTTCTAATTCAAGGTATTTTTTTTCTATAAATCTTTTATTTTTTTTTATATCTAATTCTGCTTTTATTTTTACACCAAGAAAACCTTTTGACAAATAAAACACCCATACGAACAGATCAACTAACATCAACGAAAATCTCATTTCATCATGTGTTTTTTTAGAATAATGTGTAAGAAGACAGTATTTTCTATTTCTCTCTAACCAATAAAATTTTTTTGATGACCATTTTAATGAATAGCTTTCAACATGAAAAACTTTTGATTTTGGAACATAGTAAGAATTTATTCCAATTTGCGCTGCCCTCCAACCTAAATCTAAATCATCATGATATAGAAATAGAAATTCATCCAATAATCCAATTTTGTCAAATACTTCTCTCGATGTGAAAAGACATGTTCCTGATGCATATCCAATTTTTTCAATTTCTTCTATTTTATTTACAACTCTATTTCCTTTATCCCTAGCAAAACCAAATCCAAAAACATGAAGCATATTACCTGTACTTTGTATAATATTTTCTTCATTTAACGATAGAATTTTTGGTTGGTAAAGTCCTTTACCAAATTCATTATATGCAGAAATTAATTCATCAATGCAATTTTCTTCAACAACTGTATCTGGATTTAATATAACAATGAATTTGCCTTTTGCTTCTTTAATTCCTACATTATTTCCTCCACAATAACCAAGATTTTCTTTATTTTGAATAAGTTTGATCTCTGGAAATTTTTCCTTACATTTTTCCTGACTATTATCTGAAGAAATATTATCAACCACTATAATTTCCAGATTCCCATATGTTGATTTTTTTAGTGAATTAATACAATTGAGTAATAGATCTCCAGCATTGTAATTTAGAATAATTACACTAACTAATGGAAGATCAGTCATATCTCAAACAATATTACTATGATATTTACTGTTACTAATGAAAGAATTTTTCTCAGAGAGAAATTTTTGAACCTTCACCAAGTAGAAATACTTTCTCAGTAGTTGAACCATCTTTTATTTCAGAATTATTTGCAATAATACTATCTTTAATCTCAGTTGTAGAATTTATTTTACAATTTTGCATGATAATTGAATTTTGTATTAGTGACGCCGAAATGATTGAATTATCACCAATACTAGTATTAGGACCTATTGTAGATTTTTCTAAGATTTTACAATTATTTCCAATTATAACTGGACCTTGTATTGTTACGTTCTGACCTAATTCACAGTTTGTGCCAAGTATAACATTATTAATAATTTTAAGATTTTTTGTATCAAGAGAATTATCTGTTATATGTTGAGATTGAAATTTTGGATGTTTGTTAATTATTTCACCATTAGCGTGTAGAATGTCATCCGGAGTTCCGGTATCTTTCCAATAATCGGTAATTTTTTCATAACTAATGTTATTGTTTATTTTTAATAGATTATCTAATGCATCTGTAATCTCCAATTCATTACGCCAAGATGGTTTTAGTTCATCAATAATTTCAAAAATTCTAGGTGTTAAAAAATAGATGCCAGTTACTGCTAAATTTGATGTTGGATTTTTAGGTTTTTCTGTAATTTTAGTAATTTTTTCATTTTCAACATCTGCTATACCAAATCTTGATGGATTATCTACTTCACATAATAAAACAGTTGCATCATAATTGGAATTTTTGAAAGTTTCTGTGAAAGTCGTTATAGATTTTTGTATTATGTTATCACCTAGAAATACAAGGAATTTTTGATTATCAACAAAGTTTTTACATAATCTTATTGCATGAGCAATACCTCTAGGTTCATCTTGTTCGATATATGTAATTTTTACTCCAAAATTACTTCCATCGCCGTAAAATTCACGTACTTTATTTGCGCCTATACCACCAACAATTATTGCAATTTCAGTAATTCCTGTTTCTGCAATTGCATCAAGACAATACTGAGACATAGGTTTGTTAGCAATAGGTAGTAGTTGTTTTGGTCCTGTATGAGTTAAGGGTCTTAAACGAGTTCCATGTCCACCATGAAGAATAATACCTTTCATTTTCTATGATTTCACATTCCTAAGTTAATTAGAATTTTTCCATGGTGTAGATTCTAACGCATTTGACAAATTATTTAAAATTTCAGGTTTATTTTCATACCATTGAATTGTTTTAAGTAAACCTTCTTCAAAGTTTGATTTTTGAGTCCAATTGAAGTTTTTGGTAATTTTTGTAGAATCCATACTGTAACGTAAATCATGTCCAGGTCTATCTTCAACAAATTCAATTAAATCCTCAGATTTATTCATTATTTCAAGAATTTTTTTAATTACAGTTATGTTATTGATTTCATTATTTGCAGAAATATTATAGGATTCTCCAGACTTTCCTTTTTGGAGTATAAGATCAATAGCGTTACAATGATCTTCTACAAATATCCAATCTCGAATATTTTTACCATTTCCATAAACAGGTATTTTTTTATTATTATGTGCCAATACGATAGTTTTTGGAATTAATTTTTCTAAAAATTGTCTAGGCCCATAATTATTTGTACATCTAGTAATAACAACATCTGAACCATAAGTAACATGATACGAATTGATTAAAAGTTCGGCGGCAGCTTTAGTTGATGCATATGGACTAGATGGATTAAATTTTGAATTTTCATCTGCTGTTCCAGTCGATAAACTTCCAAAAACTTCATCAGTAGAGATTTGAATCATGCGTTTTTGTTGCTTTGTAATTATATCTAATATGGTAAATGCACCACGTATGTTAGAAATCAGAAATGGGTTTGCATCATGAATACTTCGATCAACATGTGATTCTGCTGCAAAATTTACAACAACATCACATTTTTCAATTTGTTCTTCCATGAATTTTTTATTTGAAATATTCCCTTTGACAAAATTATACCTCTCTGGATTTTTAATTTCATTTAGGTTTTTATGATCTGAGCCATACAATTCGGCATCAATATTAGTTATGGATACATCATTACTGATGTCTAATAATCGTAAAATGAAATTACTTCCGATAAATCCAAGTCCTCCAGTAACAAGTATTTTCATATAATCACAAATTTTCTAATATTAATAAAATATTGTATAATTTACTTAGTAGCATTAAATCCAAACTTTTATTGGCTAAAATCATTGTTTTTTTCAAGTGGAAAAAGAAAATTTTTCAGTATTAGACTTAGAAAAACACCAAACTAAAGATATCAAAGATTCTCATATCAACGGTGAATTAACAATTGTTTGGAGAGAATGGGATAATTTGATAAAAAATCCAGAAATGATTTACGTTAATCTAGTTAATCCTAAGGAGATAAAAGGTCCACATATTCATAAAAATCGAACTAGTTATTTTTACTGTATTTCTGGAAAAATGGTAATTGTTGTAAAAGATGAAAGTGGAAAATATCACGAAATACAAATAGATTCATCACAATCTAAATTAATTTGTATACCTAATGGGATGGCTGCAGCAATAATCAATCCATCAGAAATAATTTCAAAAATTTTAGTGATGGGAGACGTAGCTTGGAAGCCAAATGACAACGAAATGAGCAATTCAACATTTGATGATTACGATTGGAGTAAATGGAAATAAATAAAAAAATTGGAACAAACAATCGATGACTATTCAAAACAAAAAAAAATATTAACTAAAAAGATAATTTTTGCAGATGTAAATTCAAATTTTCAAGAAATTAAAAAAATTATTAATAAAAATAAAGATTCTAAAATTATTTCATTTGATTACAAAACACATAAAAAAATGAATGATGAAAAATTAGATCATATATTTTCAGATATATTCATTAATGATACAGAATGTAAAGAACTGCAAGAGTACGTTTATAAATTTACATATTGGTTTCATGAAAAAGAATTTTCAGAATTATTAAACTATAGAGGAATAAATATAGGAAAATTATATCAAGATGAAATTTTGAATTTTTTTGTTAGATTTCTAAAAAAATTTAAAGAAATTGAAAATATATTTCATCAAAATAAAGAAGTAGAATTTTTTGCAGATAACGAATTATATAAAATAATTAGTTTTTTCACGAGATCGTGCATAAATATTGGAAATTCTAATGAGGTGATGCATGCATTTACACATGATGAGATAAAAATTGGTTTAAAAATTGGTAAGAGTCAAAAAAATATTTTTCTTGATGAAAAGAGATATTTAAAATTAAGAAATTTTATGGATCGTGTAATTAATAATTTTTTTACACCAAAGATTTCAAATGATAAAAAAACAAATATTATGTTTGTAGAATATAATACAGATAGATTTAAAGATCTTTTTTTGACATCTAAAGAAAATAATTCAAATATATTTTTTTATGGAAGAAAAAGACCACCATTTTGGAATTTTTCAACGCTTAAAACAATAATTAATTCTAAATGTAGAATAATTACCGAGAATTTTATTTATGATAAGATGGTGGAAGAGAAATATTTAGAAGCCGATAGACATATGAAAAATCAAATTTCCAAATTATGGAAAAAACAAGATATGTTTGACAGATTCTTTAGTTTTGAAGAGAAAACTATTTTTGAATTAATTAAGCCAGTTTTAATTGAGTTAATAGAAAATAGATTATCAAGTACACTAAAAGAAATAGAGTTGGCTTACAGAATGTTTGAGAAAGTGAATATAGATTATTCCGTAGTAATTAATGAAGTAGGGTTTTATGAGCAGATTATTTCATCTCTTTCAAAAGAATTTAACATAAAGTGTGTACACATGCAAGAAGGATATCATTGGGATTCTAAAGAAGTGAATCAGAATCTTACTTCACAAGGAGTTTTTCTTCATAATGCAGAAAAATTATTAGTTTGGGGAAATGTTGATAAAAAATTAGCTATAGAGAATGCGTCTATTTTGCCTGAAAAGATAGAGATTATTGGGGCACCAAGATATGACAGTTTTTTTGGTTCGAAGCCGAAAAGAGGTGAGTATATTTTACTAGCTAGTTCAGCAGATCCACAACCAGAAGAAATTGAGGGCTTAAGAATTCACAAGATAGAGAATTATCTTTCAGACATACTCAAAATTTGTAAAGTAGTTTCTAAACTTGATGAGAGACTTGTTGTTAAATTACATCCATCACCAACACAGCTTACTAATTTGGAACAATTGACTAGAAAAATAAATTCAGAAATTAAAGTACTTGCATCTGGAGATATAACAGAATTATTACCAAATGCAAAGATCTTGATATGTATTGGAATTAGTAGCGCAATGATTGAAGCACTAATACTAAACAAACCTGTTATATTTATTCCAGGAATTGATTATAACTGGAAAAATCCAAGCTTATTAAATATGAATGGTTGTTTGAGTTCAAATATTAAGAATATTAGAAATGATCTTTTAAGAATTTTAAATGACGATTACAATTCTTCAGAAATGAAAAAAGCATCAGAGGAGTATTTGTCAAAATTAATTAATTATCAAGGATACTCTTCTAAAAAATTTTATGAGTTAATGAATCAATGATTTATTATTTAGGATAATACTTCAGTATTAAATTTCCATCAGATGTCCTCTTGAAGCTTCCAGCATCATCTAATTCAAAAAGTTCCTTATTTGCAAATTTGTCAACTATTTCATAAAATCCTTGTCTATCAAGTTCCATGTCTTTTAAGAATTCATCAAAATATCGTAGTGGGATTTTTCCTTCATATTCTTTTACTAATCTAACTCCTTCTTCCCTAGAGATCTTTCCATATCTTATATCTAATGATGCATGATCTGTTGCTCTACCAAATCCATATTTTATCCATTTGAAGTAGTCATGCATGCCTGTATACTTTTCATCTAAATTTTCCCAATTCGTATATGTTCCTTCCTTAGGTCTATCATCCACACTAAATCCATGTTTTTTCACAAATTCTAAATTTTTGTATATATCATATTTGTAAAAATAAAAAAGAAATATTGAATTTAATTTCATTTCATCTAATTGTTCTTTAGTTGGATAAATGTATGGATTAAGATGTTTTAATTCTATTTCATGTCTTAATCCAACTTCTTTAACACTGTATTTGTCTAACCAGAATCCTCCAAATGTTCTTAACCATTCATAATCCAATTTATCTCCCAAACCAGGTCCTCCGTATTCGTATTGTGGATTCTCTCCCCAAATTACTAATGGAATTTTAAATGCGGCTGCAATCTTTATTGGAATAATAAATATTCCATGATGTTCAGGCCATG
>CEUZ01149938.1_pt1 | contig 14481 bp, 15 predicted proteins | sample 361511 | NCBI WGS metagenome assembly CEUZ01 (sample SAMEA2622822, study PRJEB7988) | marine metagenome | biome: marine biome (ENVO:00000447); feature: surface water layer (ENVO:00002042); material: "saline water (ENVO:00002010), including plankton (ENVO:xxxxxxxx)" | depth 5 m
ATAATGGCTGATGGAGTTGGAACAGCTTTTGCATCAATATTTAATGCAATGCCAAATACTTCTTATTCACAAAATGCAGGACTTGTTGCTTTCACCGGAGTAATCAGCAGGCATGTAGGAACTGTTGCTGGCGTTATTTTAATATTATTAGGATTATTTCCAAAACTTGGAGGAATTATTGCCGCAATGCCAGATTCTGTAATTGGTGGAGCAGCTATTATAATGTTTGGATTAATTGCTGGAGCAGGAATAAAACTTATTTCAAAATCAGAAATGAACCAAAGAAATATTTTAATATTAGCTTTATCATTATCTTTTGGAATTGGTTTATACGCTTTTCCTGAATTTGTTGCTCATATTCCAGATTTTGGGATTAAATTAAAACTGCTTTTAACAACAGGATTAATACCTGCTGGATTACTAGCATTTATTTTAAACGCAACACTACCTAAAAAATAATTAAATTAATACTTGTGGGGACTTAGTCCCCACAAATAAGGTTTAAACTTATTTAATATCTATAAGTTTTTTCTTTTTATATTCTGGTACAATTCTTTCACAAGCTATCGTTAAAAGACCATCCTTCAATTCTGCACCACCTACTTTTACATCATCTGCAATTGTAAACGATCTTGCGAATTGTCTTTGAGAAATACCTTTATGAATAATTTCACCATCATCATTTTTATTTTCAGACTTATTAACTTGTTTTGTTCTTACAGTTAATAAATTGTCTTCAAACTCTACCTCGACATCTTTTTTGTTAAAGCCAGCTAGAGCAACTTCAATTGAGTAATTGTCCTTACCAGTTTTTCTTATGTTGTACGGTGGATAATTTGACTGCATAGCCAAACTCCCATTTCCCAGCATATTTTCAAATTGGTCAAACATATCATCAAAACCAATTGAAAAAGGTCTTAGTGAGTTAAATATAGATAGATCCTTACTTGTCATTATATCCTCCTTTGTTAGCAAGGTTATTTTGTAAGCCCCATTAGGCAACTTACATTTAGTATATGGTTACTATTTCTTTTTTTTCAAGATTAAACTATTTGATTTTATTTGTAATTTTTAAAGCAAACGCATAATCAAAAGCTATTTCCTCTATCGCACCATCTCGACCAGATTTTCCACCATGACCAGCATTCATTTCAGTTTTTAGTAAAAGAAGATTGTTATCTGTTTTAAAATCTCTTAACTTTGCAGTAAATTTTGCAGGCTCATCAAATAAAACTCTATTATCGCTTAAACTAGTTGTAATTAAAATATTGGGATAATCCATTTTTTTTATATTATTATACGGAGCATAAGAATAAATATAATTAAAATGCTCTTTGTTTTCTTTTGCATTTCCAAATTCATCAAATTCTCCTACTGTTAAAGGTAATGAATGATCAAGGTTTGTAGTTAAAGAATCTACAAATGGAACTGCCATTATAATTCCTAAAAATAAATCGGGAGCTTGGTTAACTACAGCACCCATTAGCAAACCTCCTGCAGATCCACCCATTCCAATAATTTTTTTTTTAGATGTATATTTTTTATTAATTAAGTAGTTAGCTACATATATATAATCTTCAAAAGTATTTTTTTTATTTAATAACTTGCCTTCTTTCCACCATTTCATCCCTCTTTCTAATCCACCCCTTATATGTGCTGTTACCCAAATTATATCTCTATTAATTAAACTCAATCTTGTTGAGGAAAATGATGGTGACATTGAACTTCCATATGATCCATATCCATATAACAAAAGATTTGATGATCCATCTAATTTAGTATTTTTATGTCTAGTAATAGTAATTGGGACCATTCTTCCATCATGTGAAGGACACTCTAATCTTTCGACTATATAGTTATTTGAGTCATGGCCAGATGGTATAACTTGTTCTTTAACTAGTTTTTTTTCTTTTGTCTTTAAATTATAAAGGTATGTTCTCCCAGGAGTTTTTGGTGATGAATAAGATAAATAAATTAAATCAGTATTTTTATCTTTTTGAATTAATGAAACACTAGGAACAATGACTTTCTCATCTGCAAAAAACAATTCTTCTTCTTTTTTTGTTTTTAAATTTCGTACAAATAACTTTCCGAGAGCATCTGATGTTTCTGCTCTTATCACCCAATTATTTAAAAAAACTAATCCACCGATTAACACTTCATTTTTCGGTTGTATGTATGTTTCCCATATTTGATCTGATAAGTCCTTACATCTTTCAATTTTAAAATCTTCAGCATCTTCATTAGTATGATTATAAAAATAACCGTCCCAAGAGTTTACAGAATATATTATACCTTTTTTTCTTTTCTTAATTAGTTTTGGTGTTGGGTATTTTTCGTCTACACTAAAATAATATTGTTCAGAAGTATTATGGTCAGAAGTAACAATAAAAAAATATTTTTCATCTGAACTTAAACCTATTCCTACAGTAAAACCTTCATTTTCTTCCTCAAAAATTAATTCATCATTTTTAGTTGAACTTCCAATTTTATGTCTGAATATTTTTCTTGGTCTGTGAAACTTATCTAATTTAGAATAAAAAATATATTTATCATCCAAACTAAAATCTATACTTCCGCTAGTTTCTTCAATTTTTTCAGTAACTAATTTGTTTGATGAAATATCTCTTATGTAGATAGTATAGTATTCAGAACCCTTTAAATCTAAAGAATAACCTAAAAAGTTATCATTAAAACTAACCTCTAAATCTCCAACCCCAAAATATTCTGTACCTACTTTTTTTTTTTCTTTATCTCCATTCCATATTTCTTCAGGTTCACTCAAACCAATTTTTTTTCTTAGTTTGATGGAGTAATTTCCTTCCACAGTTGTTTTTGTCCAATATTCATATTTTATATCTTTGTAAGGAAGTGATTCGTCATCTAGTTTTATTCTTTTTTTAATTTCATTAAACAATTTTTTTTGAATTTCTTTTGTATCTTTTAAATTATATTCTGTATAAGCATTTTCTTCTTCTAGATATTTTTTCACCTCAGGCTTAAGTTTTGAACTATCTTTTAAAACTTCGAGTATATTTGATTGATGTATCCAGCTATAGCTATCCTCCCAAGTCACATTGTGACAAGTTTTTAGTTCAGGTTTTTTTAATAATTGTGGTATTTTCATATAATTATATTTTAATACATGAATATTTTTTTCTTATCACTTATTATTTTTGTCATAGTCTATTTATTACTTAATTGGTTCGTTAGAACGTCAAGTAAAAAAATTTCGAATTTTATAAGAACGACTACTATTATTTTATCAATAATATTAGCCATAGTAATGATATATGCAGGTAGATTTTTGTTTTCTCTGCCATTTGTATTGATGGTATTGCCTTTAATTAAAACAAAAGCAGGACTGACTTTACTTCAATTCTTTAGAATATGGAGCCTTTTGAGAATACTAAAAAATTCTGGTAGATTTAATTTTAATAATTTCAATCAAAATTTAAATACTCAATCTATTTCATTAGATGAGGCCTACAAAATTTTAAATTTAGATCCAAGTATTAAATATAAAAAGGAAGAAGTGTTAGATGCTTATAAAAAAATTATGAAAAAAATACATCCTGATGTTAGCCCAGAACTTACTCGATTAGCTGCTATTGTTAATGAAGCAAAAGATATAATATTAAAAAATAATAATTTAATCTAAAATTTCATTAAATTTAGAATAAATTTTTTCAGGATTTATTTTATCTTTTCCAAGAGTTCCATGTCTAACTTCAGTTTCACCATCAGGAATGATCGGATACATTTTTGGGCTATAACTTCCATAAAGCAAAGGAGTATCAGACATAAGTACTATAGTTGGAATCTCTAGTGCAGCAGATAGATGACTAAAGCTTGAGTCATTGCAAATTGCAATTTGGCAATTTTTAATTATGGGCATTATTTCATCAATATTTTTTTTATCTAATGCGACACATTTTTCTTTTAAATCAGTAGACAAAATTTCATTTAAAATAAATTGTTCTTGTTCGCTACTACCTGTTGCTAGAAAAAATCTGCAATCATATTTTTCCAGAGCCATATGCATAAATATAATAAACTTTTCAGCTGGCACTCTTTTAGTTGGTCCTGAACCACCAATACCTAGAATTATGTTTTTTTGATTATTATTAATTTTATATTTCATTTTAAAATCTTGGACTAAGGATTTTTCTAACTTTATTAGTGGATTACTTTCTATATCAATATTTAATTCTTTTTGAATAAACATTGTTGCAAATTTGATTATATGTTGATTTTTTTTTTTAAACAAAGGATACTGATATATTTTTTTAATTCCAGAAAGTTTACATATTAAATTAAATCTCAATGAAGAATTAAATATAAAAACTTTATCAAACTTATATTTTTTTAGTTCATTTACTAGACGCAATGAGCCAGCAAATCCATTATGACTACCATTCTCATTATCTCGATCTAATATAATAATTTTTTTAATATGCTTATTATTATTTAATAAGATAGAAGCTTTGGTGTTTTCTTTAACTAAAATGCTAATAGGAACATTGAACTTTTTAGATATTGCTTCAATAAAAGGAATATAAATCACCATATCCCCTATTCCCATCCGATTTTGTATTACTAATATTTCCATTTTTTTTAAATCTTTACTAAATTTTTTTTTTTATATAAGTTTTATTTATGACTGAAATTAAAGGCATTTATGCGGCCTCTCTATCAGTATTAGATGAAAATTTATCGTTAAATGTTGATAAAACAATAAATCATGCTGAAAATTTAATAGATAATGGTTGTCACGGAGTTGTATTTTTTGGAAGTACTGGACAATCACAATTGATTTCAGTCAGTGAAAAAATTCAATTAATAAATAATCTGTCAAAAAACAAATACAAAGATAAGTATATAATAGGCACTGGTCTAAATTCTTTAAGCGAAACAATTAACTTTATGAAGATTTCTTCCTCTTTAAATTTTAAAGATTTTTTAATAATGCCTCCCGCTTACTATAAGTATGGTGACAAAGAAGTGATAAATTACTATTCTAAAATAATTGAACAAATAAATGATTGTAGAATAATATTATATAATTTTCAAAAATTAAGTGGTTATAAATTTAGTAAAGATTGTGTAGAAAATTTAGTTAAAAAATTCCCAAAACAAGTAGTGGGCGTTAAAGATAGCTCGTATAATTTATTTGAAGTTATAAAAATAAAAAATTTTTCTGTTTTAATAGGTTCCGAGGAAAAGCTTTTAAAAGGACTAGAGCTGGGTTGTGCAGGAATAATAACAGCTACATGCAACGTTACGTCAGGTTTAGCGAGAAAGGTATATGAAGATTTTTATCAAAAAAAAAATCAAACAATTAATGAAAAATTATGCAAAGTAAGAAAAGTTTTTGAAAATTATAATCTTATTTCAGGTTTACATACTTTTATGTCGCAAAAAGATAAAATTTATGAAAATGTACTGCCCATACTTAGCTTATTATCAGAAAATGATAAGAAAAAATTATTTGAAGATTTAAATAAATTAGATTTTAATATTAATAATTTAAAAATAACTTAAATGAACTTAGCTAGTTTTTTAAAAAATCTTTTTAAAGATGATGGATTTATTTTGGTAGATGCAAATTCCAAAGAACACATTGTTGGCAATCCTAAAAAAAAAAATCCAATCAAATTAAGATTATTAGATAAATCTTTACATTATAAATTGCTATTGTTACCAGACTTGTATTTTGGCGAGGCTTATTCTGATGGGTCTCTAGTAATTGAAAACGGATCTCTAACAGAGTTTTTAGAAATTGCATTTAAAAATATTGGAAGAAATGAAATTAATGCTTATTCAAAAATTATAAAAAAAATTAGAGGAAGTTATCGTTATTTAACAAATTTCAATTTAATCTCTAAATCAAAAAGTAATGTTGCGCATCATTATGATATTTCTGAAAAACTTTACGATTTGTTTTTAGATAAAAATAGACAATATTCATGTGCATATTTTAAAAATCACAACGACTCTCTAGAAAATGCCCAGAATAATAAGATTGAACATATAATTAAAAAATTAAACCCGAAACCTAATCAAAAAGTTTTAGACATTGGATCTGGATGGGGTTCACTGGCCATCGAAATTGCTAAAAAAACTAGATGTGAAGTTTTGGGAATAACACTTTCTGAAAACCAGTTAGAACATAGTATTAATAAAGTAAAAGAACTTAATCTTGAAAACCAAGTAAGATTTAAATTAATGGATTATAGAGAATTAAATGAAAAATTTGATAGAATAGTTAGTGTTGGCATGTTTGAACATGTAGGTAGAAAATTTTATAAGAAATATTTTAATTCTGTTTATAATCTTCTTAATGAAGATGGAGTCGCGCTAATTCATACTATTGGGTCTATAGATGCTCCAAGAGATCCACATCCTTGGATTACAAAGTATATTTTTCCTGGCGGATATACACCGAGTTTAAGTGAAGTTGCTTTACCAATAGAAAAATCAGGTTTAATAATTAATGATTTGGAAGTATTAAGAATGCATTACTCACACACCCTTAGACACTGGAAAGAAAGATTTTTAAGTAATAAAGATAAAGTGTTAACAATGTTTGATGAAAAATTTTTTAGAATGTGGGAATTTTATCTAGTAGGTTGTGAAATGGCTTTTAAGTGGGGAGATCAGGTTGTATTTCAATTTCAATTAAGCAAGAAATTAATGTCTACACCAAATACAAGAGACTATATTTATTAATTATTTATTGATAAATCTATTTTGCTATTAAATGAAAAAAAGAAAAAAAAAAGTTCTAAAAAAAAAAAAGAGAAAGTCTAATATAAAGACTTTAAAAAAAAGAAAATATAAAATAAAAATAATTAAAAATAGAAAAAAAAGAAAAAAAAATACATTAATCAAATTTGAATCTAAGAAATTAAAAAATTTAAATAAAAAAAATCTAATATTAAAATTTGTAAGACTCCAAGAAAAATTAATATCTAAACTTTCAATTAACATTAAATTTGATATTTTTTCTATAGATAGAGCGATACAAAATTTTTTCCAAGGGATAGATAAAAAAATAGAGGATTACAAAGAAATTAAAATAGAAGAAAAAAAACGTTTGAAGATTGAGCAAATGGAAAAAATTAAAAGAAAGAAGGATGAAGAAGAAAAATACAACATAGAGAAAGAAAAACTACAGCTAAAATTAAAAGAAAAACAAATTAAGGAAGAGGAAAAAATAGAGAAAGAAAGAGCAAAAGATATAAAACTTTTTTTAAGGAAAGAGCAAGCAATTCTAAGAAAAGAGCAGGCTGAAAGACAAAAGAGGTTCTTACAAGAGTTAAAATTAGAGAAGCAAATAGAGAAATTTAGAATTAGAGAAGTTAAAGAATTAGAAAAACTTGAAAAAATTTCTCTCAAGGAACAGAGAGAGGATTATGCTGGACTTCAAGAGCGAATTGAAAAATTAAAGGATAAATACAGGTTAATTAGAGACCAAAAAATTAGAGAAAGAGTAGAAGCTCTTGGAGTTAAAACTTTTGAAGATGATGATAGAGAAAAACTTCTTCAAAGAGAAAAAGAATATAATTTAGGAAGACAAAAAATAGAGTTTGCTCTTGAAAGTTTTTACAGAAGTGCATCTAGTCTAGTATTTCAATTAAATAAAAGACATTTAACAAGACATATGTCGATATTTAGATGTATTGATAGAAGATTTGAAACAGGTGAAATTTTTATTAAATGGGATGAGTCATCTGATGACGAGTGGTTAATATTGATTTATATAAAAGATAATTTACCGGATAAAGGAATAGTTATAGAAGATAAATGCAATCCAGAGAAAAATTTGTCACATGAATTTAATTCAAATGAAATATTTAGGGCATCAGATCTTATGGTTGATTCTTTAACCCAACTACTTGCAAGAGAAAGATCAAAAAAAGCAAGCTAATAATTATCCATTAACAAAAATTGAAACTCCTCTTTGATTAATGTTTACATCGTAATTTTGTGTATCAGGAGGGAAAGCTCGCTGACTACAATCAAGACGATCACACTTTCTGCAAGAAACACCAATTTTAGACTCACTTTTTTCGTCATTTAGATTTAAACCATCAGCATATACAAAATCCTTAGCATATTTTATCTGACACCCAAGTCCAATTGAAAGCAAACCTTTTTCTTCTCCATATTTAGAAATTCCTTTTTCAACTGTTCTTGCTATACAAACATATTTTTCACCATCAGTCATTTTACTTACGGCTGCACTAATTTTACCTGGGTTAGAAAAAGCGCTATAAACATTCCATTTTGGGCAAGCTCCGCTTAATCTAGGTAACTCTATACCTGACAGTGAAAATCTTTTTGAAACATTTCCACTTCTATCTACTCTTATCATATGCAATGGTATACCTCTTAATTTTGGATTAGGATTATTTAAGCAGGTGACCCTGTGACAAACTTGTTCAAAAGAAACAGCAAACGTTGATTGTAAAAGCTCGAGATCATATCTGTGTTTTTTTACACATTCATGAAAGAAAATTTCATAAGGCATTATTATTGCAGCTCCAGTATAATTTAGCAACGCAACTTTTGATACTTTTCTACTTGTTTCTGAAGGAAAAGAAAAATCATCTAAGTATTCTTCGATGATTTCATCAGCCTCTAACTGAGCTACCAATGCAGCAGTAAACAATTTTTTTGTTTCAAGATTTAATAAGTCAGATAAATGAAATTCTTTTTTTTCTGGTAAAAAAATTTTAGAAAAAGGTTTATTTTCTTGTGGAAGAATATCTTTTACAATTATTTTATGATTTTCATTTAAATAGCTACAAAGAGATAAATATCTTGTTCTATTATTCATTTTAACTTTTTCATAAATCGATGTTGCGAATTCTTCAAGTTTAGGAAAATAATTTTCAAATTTTTGAATAAAATCGGAAACAATTTCTCCTGGAAAAGTTGTTCTACCGTCATATATTTTTTTTTCAATATTTTGTCCAAGTTCATGTTCTTTATTTTTATGATCAATTCCTAGTTTTACTAATGCTTTAGCTATTTTAGGATTTAGCCTTACTATTTCCTGAACTTCATCTGATCTAATATCTAGGTCTTCCAATATAGATATTTTTACAACTTCTTGAGTTCTAGACTCTAGATCTGGGTCTGTTCTTTTTGTTAGATCTTCTTTTTGTAATTCTAATAAATCTTGAATTCTTAATAACAAATCCCCATCAGGCTTTCTTTGGTTGGATTCAATGAGAGATAGATATGCTGGTGTAATGCCTAACTCTTTGGCAAGATTGATTGCCTTAATATTTTTGTTTTGTCTTTTTGCTCTAATTATCTGGCCATAATTGTATATTTTTCTCATTTTTAACTGATAGTTAATAAATTGTTAATTTTTAGTTAATATTTTTATCAATTTATCATATAAAATCAATAAAAAACTTTACTTGTTAAAAATTTGTTAATATTTATTGGTCATGAACTATTTAATAAATTCTGAAGATAAACAAAAACCTTCAAATTGTGTATCTTATCACGACGACATATGTTTTGCTGACAACGATACTAATGAAGAGGGTAATCAGGATTAGTAGATAATTCATCTTCAAACTTCAATAGGTTAAATACGCCAGGGTAAAATTAATGACAAAATCTAATGTTTCCTACGATTTAAAAAGATTTTCTGGAATTAAGAGAGATTACTCCGAAGAAGAGGTTGAAAGATTAAGAGGTTCAATAAAAATTCATTACTCGATGTGTGAGATGCAATCAAAAAAATTGTGGAACTTGCTAAATACTGAGCCATATTTAAATACTCTAGGTTCATTATCCGGCAATCATTCAGTTCAACATGCAAAAGCAGGATTAAAGGCAATTTATGTTAGTGGTTGGCAAATAGCTGCAGACGCAAATACGGCGGGCGAGATGTATCCTGATCAGTCACTATATCCATTTGATAGTGCACCAAAATTAGTTGACTCAATAAATAATGCACTTATTAGAGCAGATCAGATACAACATATGGAACTTAAAGATGGTGACATGAATAAAAAAGATAAAGTTGATTATATGTTACCAGTAATTGCTGATGGAGAAGCAGGATTTGGTGGACCTTTAAATGTATTTGAGCTAACAAAAAAATTTATAAAAGCTGGAGCAGCAGGTGTACATTTTGAAGATCAGTTAGCGAGTGAAAAAAAATGTGGTCATATGGGTGGCAAAGTATTAGTTCCAACTGCCACAATGATAAAAAATTTAAAAGCTGCAAGATTAGCTGCTGACATAGCTGATGTGCCTTTAATAATTCTTGCAAGAACAGATGCTAATGCAGCAAAACTTATTACAAATGATCATGATGAAAACGATAAACCATTTTTAACAGGAAAAAGATCTCCCGAAGGTTTTTATTACGTCAAGGATGGTATTGAACAAGCTATTTCAAGAGGTCTTGCATATGCTCCTTATGCAGACTTAATATGGTGTGAAACTGCTACACCAAATATAGAAGAAGCAAAAAAGTTTGCTGATGCAATACACAAAAAATTTCCTGGTAAAATTTTAGCTTATAATTGTTCACCATCATTTAATTGGAAAAAACATTTATCTGAAAATGAAATATCTGCTTTTCAACAAAAAATTGGAGCCATGGGATATAAATTTCAATTTATAACATTGGCAGGTTTTCATACACAGAATATAGCAATTTTTGAACTAGCAGAAAAATATAAAAATCAAGGTATGGCAGCTTACTCAAAAATACAAGAGCAAGAATTTGCAAAAGAAAAAGATGGTTATACTAGCGTCAAACATCAAAGGGAAGTGGGAACATCTTACTTTGATGCTGTATCTAATACTATTAGTTCTGGTAAAAGTTCAACTACAGCAATGAAGGGTTCTACTGAGGAAGAACAATTTTAATTAGATTTTAATTTTTGTATTTGGTTCCAAGCAGAATTAATTGCTCTCATTTTTTTTTTACTTTCCTCAATAACTTCCTTTGGAACGCCTTTATTCATTAGTAAATCAGGATGATTTTCTTTACTTAGTTTAATATATTTTTTTCTTATTAATTGGATATTATCACTTGGGAGACTTTCTAAAACTACATAAGGATTAAGTTTATCTGAACTTTTTCTGCTTTCTCTTATACTATCAAATTGGACTTGGCTCAGACCAAAAATTTTTGATATATTTTCAATCATTATTAACTCTGATTGACTTACTTCCCCATCTGATTCTGCAATATAGAAAAGAATATTTATAACCTCTTCGAGAACATTAATGTTTCCCTGATAAAATTGTGCGATTTGTTTTGCATATGGCTCATATCCTGTGCTTTCTTCTTTTGCCCTATTAAAGATTTTACCAACTTCATCTAGTTCATTTTCCGGAATCCTCAATTTATCTTTTACCGCTATCAATTCTTCACGGCTTACTTTTCCATCAGCTTTACTCAATTTTGCAGAAAGAACTATTAATGATAAAGCAAAAATTCTTTGTGATTGGGCAGATGCTCGAAATCCAGCATTTGTTCTAGTTCTAGAAATTTTTCCTCCGAGCAATGATCCTAAAAGCATTCCAAAAGGCCCACCTATTGAAAAACCTATCATGCCACCAATTAAACTACCCCATATAGACATTTTTATTCAAACCCTTTTAATCGATATTCCCAATCCCCTAATCTAGAATAAGAAACTTTTAATATTATTTTTTTTTCAACATCGTACCAAATATCAAAGTTTAATTTTTTATCATTTGGTAAATTTTTATCCTTAGATTTTAATTTATAATGATTGGCGTTATATTTTATATTATTAATAGTCAAACTTTCTTCTCCAATAAATTTTACAACTTGCTCTTTGATACTTCCAGATAAAGGGCTAATTTGTTTATTAGCATCTATTATTTCATGATTCCACCAATTACCTATCACATTATCAACTTCGGCTTCTCCTTTATAAGATGAGCCATGTATATCAAATTTATTAGTTTTATTATTATAATTTAAATTTACGAATTTTTCTTTTTTATTTTGAAAAGTGTTAGATTTAAATTTAACTAATTTTCCACTTTCGTATGTTTCAATGGCTTCACTTAAAATTGAAAACAAAGTTGCTCCCAAAATTTTTACTTTAAATTTTGTATAGTTTTTAACAACAGTTGTATTGTCATTATATTCAAAAAAATAGTTACTGTAGCCTACAATCTCACCATTTCTTAAAACATCCATTTCTATTTTTACGATACCTTTATAATGATCAGTATGAGCTTGGAGCTCTGCAGCAAAAATTATAAATAATAAAAAATAAATATATTTTTTCATTTTGTATAAATTTCAGGTATGAATATATAAAAAAAATGTTTTTAACTATAAAAAAAATCCCTATAAAAAGTTGGAGCTCTCCAAAACCTTTGAATTTTAAACCTAAAATACTAACTTTTTTTTATTTATGTTTAGGACTAACATTTTTTGGTCTTGGAGAAGGTTTATTGCTTGTTTCTTTAACCGGAGCTTCACCGTGGAGTGTACTAGCTCAAGGCATATCCTTACATATCAATTATTCAATTGGACTAATTACTTTTTTTATAAGTTTATTTGTTATTTTTTTATGGATTTTTTTAAATCAAAAACCCGGAATAGGTACTATCCTTAATGCTGTAATAATTGCATTCATGATTGATGTTTCTTTAACTTATATAAGCACACCTGAGAATTATTTTTTCAAAATCATTATGGCAATAATTGCAGTTTTGATTGTTGGCCTAGGAAGTGGATTTTACTTAATAGCTAATTTAGGTCCTGGACCAAGAGATGGTTTAATGACAGGATTACAACGAAAAACAAATTTACCAATTGCATTAGTAAGGGCATTTCTGGAAATTTCCGTTGTTACCATAGGCTGGTATTTAGGCGGCAAAGTAGGTGCAGGAACATTGCTTTTCGCTTTTGGTGTAGGACCGAGTGTTGCACTTGGCTTGCTTATAGTAGGAAAATTATTTAAATAATTAATTATGGCCAGTCTATTTAGAAAAATTTTTCCAAAAAGATTTAGTCCCTATTGGCAAAAAATAAAAGAAAACGAAAAATTAGATAAAGATATTAAATATATTACAGACTTATTTATAAATTCGGAGTCATATAAATATGTTTCAAATATGTGGCATATTATTAATATTTCTCACTATAAAAAAATACTAGAAAAGGGAATCGAAAATTATGGATCTGGAATTGCTCAGCAATATTTTACTTTTACAAATTACGAAGAAGATTATTTAAAAAAATTATTAAATAATCCTGAAGTAAAAAAAATAAATAAAAATAATTGTAATTTTAAAGTTCATGATGGTTTTACTTTAGATCAAAGTACTAATTATAATTATTTATGTAAATTACTTTATGAATATTTTAAAAGTAATAATTATTTTGAATTTCTAAAAATTTTAAATGATAAAACGTACATTGGTTTTAATGATCCTTATATAACTTTAGACAGCATAAATATTACTACAGACAAAATCGTTTCATTATTAGACTTTGAAAAAATAAATAATTTTAAGGAAATTGAAAATAACAACACCATACTTGAACTTGGAGCAGGATCAGGGAGGCTTTCAGAATGTATACTATCTTTAAGAAATAATATTAATTACACAATATGTGATATACCTCCGTCCATATATGTTTCTTATAAAAGGCTGAAGCTTGCATTCCCACAAAAAAAAATTTCGCTGTTAATTAATATAAATGATATAGATCAATTAACTAAACAAATTAAAAATAATGATATTTCATTTATTTTTCCCCATCAATTAAAATTTATAAAATCTAATTTTTATAATATGGCTTTAGCGGTAGATTGTTTACACGAAATGGATAAAAAAACTCTCAAATTATATTTTGAACTTATTTCTAATATCACAGAAAATTTTTATTTTTCTATTTGGTCCAAAACAAAAAATTGGTTTTCTGGAAAATTATTTAAAAGAACAGAAGAATTAGTTTTTGAAAATGGAGATTATCCAATTCCAATATTTTGGAAAAATGTTTTTAAGGAAAACTTAGTATTTCCATCAAATCAAATTGGCCTAGGATATAAATTTAAAAAATGATTTATTTATAAAAAGTAAAACAAATGTTGAAATTTCTTAGTTGATGAGAAATTCTAAAGGTGACTTAATCTAATATTAGGTTTAAAATACCTTTATGAAAAAATATTTTGAATATACAGACGCAGTTAGCAATAAGTTTTGGGAAATAAGCTTGAAAGGAAAACATGTATTAATTTCCTATGGAAGAATTGGAATTAAAAAGCCTGCAAAAATTGAAAAAATTTTTAAAGGTCAAACTGCTAGTGAAGATGCAAAAAAATTTGCTGATTCAAAGATTAGAGAAAAGATAAATAAAGGTTATTTAGAAAAATAAAAAAAACCCCCAAAACTTTCTTTCCGAGGGTTCTAATTTTGTTTAGTGTATGTTTTTAGAGTGTTCTC
>CEUZ01292216.1_pt1 | contig 14481 bp, 14 predicted proteins | sample 361511 | NCBI WGS metagenome assembly CEUZ01 (sample SAMEA2622822, study PRJEB7988) | marine metagenome | biome: marine biome (ENVO:00000447); feature: surface water layer (ENVO:00002042); material: "saline water (ENVO:00002010), including plankton (ENVO:xxxxxxxx)" | depth 5 m
TGCGCAGGTTCGAATCCTGCCACCCCAGCCAATTTTTATAGTTTACTTAGTTCCAGTCTTCTTCGTGTAGTCAAATAAATCTAATTGATAACACTTTTCTATCATTTTATCTGTCATATTTGAATCCCTAAAGAAGGTGTAGTAAGCGGGTTGACCAGCTTCTCTAAGGCACTCGGCTATAATATCTAGGGCACTGTGAATAAGTTCATGATCAGTTTTATCAGGGTGCACTTCTTCAAGTTTGCTGCAAAGCGTAAGAACGTGGAAGCCGCCATATGTCACAAATGTATTCTCTGTTCGTGAGACACCTCGTATTCTCACTTCATCTGAAATGAAATTTTGATAATCTTCTATTTTGTTATACAGTTCATATGCTCGAATTAGTTTTGCAACATCTGCCCCAGCAAAAATTTTATTGTACCAATCACTAAAGATTGAATCAGACTTCCGTTTTGCATTTGCTGGTTCATGATGCACATAAGATAGGATGAGTTGCCCAGCGGTTAAGGCATCAAGTTTCTTTTGTTTTTCTTGTTCATCGCTTTGACCAAAGTCTCCTCTTTTGCGAATGTATTTGATACCTTTTTTATCTAGTGCAGCTTCGAGTTTAATTTGATAATTATCATTTGCTTTTAAATCCCTCGGCTTAATACGGTTTTGACTGTTTGTGGAAATAGCAATTCTATCAATGGATTCAGGATCATCGGTTTTAAATAATCGAAATAATACTGAAAGATTCTCAAATTTAGAAAAATCAGGGTATTGGTCTTTCATACAGTCAAAAATAGCAGAGCATGTTTGTGCGCCGTTAACGATGCTCATTTTTTTAACACCAATTTTGTAGGGTTCTGTCGTTTTCATTACTTGAACCTGCGTGCCAACAATGGTGATACCGTTATTCAAGGAAGAAAAGTGAGAGTTGTTGGGCGATGATGCGGATTTATAAATTTCTTTGTTAATAGAGCTTTCGGTTCCCAGAAAGCTGCGAACATTCATATCAAACAAAGAGTAATCCATTTTCCTTTCGTTTCTCAGATCTTTGAGTACATCATATAGTTCTCGAGCAGAAATATACCCCACAACACTATATAGTTCCGTATCTCCAGCCTCTAGGACACCAGCCTCCCTTACGCGGAATACATGTTGAGATCTGGAGCTGTGGCTGTTTATGCAAAATTCCATAAAGTCTGATAAGTGAAATTCTTGGACAGAAATTTCCTGAGATTTAAATTGTGCTACAAGAGGTTCAATTTCATGCTCAACACATGGGGAACCGTTGCTGATAAGCCATATTTTAAAAATGGGAAAATCTTTGCGTTGAATATCTCTTATTTCAAGAATTTTTTGTTCAAGTGATGGGTTAACGACTTTCTTAAGGTCAAGTTCTGTATTTTTTAAAATTTCAAAAAATTTACTATGTTTCCTTAATTCAGTTGCTTTAAAAGAGTTTTTTGCCTTTCGTTCGCTTGTATTCACTTTGGACTGAATGATGTTTATGACTGGTTGATCAGGTTTACGGTTAATATAAACAGCATCAACGCCGCAATCGTTTCCACCATCAACTATAGATTCTTTAATTTCGTCAGGTTCTCGCAAAAACCTTTGTGAAAGCAATAGATGTATCAGCCCATGATGCTGCTCAAGGATTAGGCCATCTTGGTGCAACTCGTTTATGCGAGCATTTAGCTGTTTAAAAGATTCTGTGTCAAATGTCATTCATAGCCTCCTGTGCCGAATAGGTAGCATAGAGTTTTCAAGTTAGTCGTTATTTTCAATTTAATTTGAAATAATAAGGTCATCTTACTGAAGAGTCTAAATAATATTCTTGAAAATATTAACTTTTCCCTTTGTGATTTTACCCTTCCCAGTTATCGTTAGCGCGGATCAGCTTTGTTGGTCTGGGGCTTTTCATCCCCTTTACACGCGGCATTCTAGACACTGCCGTTAATTGTGTCGCCCTCAGTCTTACGGCTGGGTGGCGTTGCCATGTCCAGGCGTAAGCTAAAAGCATCGCGCCATTTCGTGTAAATGGATGAAAACACCCAGCCACCAGAGGAGTGATCCTTTGGTGGTTTTTTGTTTATGGGAGGCAGAGATGGCAAAAGAGTATAGATGTAAGAGTTGTGACTATGTAGGGCACGGAAAAAATCCAGGTTCAAACCTGCTTGAGGCTATATTGTGGTGTTTGTATATCTTTCCTGGGGTGTTTTATCGGCTTTGGCGTTTGCGTGCGGTGCCAAAGACGTGTCCTGAGTGTGGGCTTGTAGGCATGATACCTGTTGAGGGTTTAACGGATCAAGCATCTGTATGGCAACATATCCGGAAACGTTGGGCTGTGTATGCTTTGATTTGTTTTTTTGCAGTTGGCTTGCTTGTTGACGGTGTTAATAAGGGGCAAACGGTTACAAACAGTTCAGGAAGTTTGCAGAAATCAACAGTAGCAGAAGACAAAGTAGATTACGGTGAATTTATTCTGTTGTGCAAAAAGGCTGTGTTAGCAGTGGCAAATCATCCATCAACAGTAAAATATGCGATCATAGGTGCGAGGCATTACAATTTAGGTGAGGACGGTGTTGGCATTAAAACAACGTTTAAGGCTAAAAACAGTTTTGGTTTGGAAATAAAAAACGAAGTGGCTTGCTTGTTTGAAAACGGTGCATTGACCGATATTAGAATCCAAGAAATTGAATAATTTTTATACAAATAGAAATTGTTGCATTTGGTCCGAAATCTTTCACAGTGTTAGGCGCGGGGATCTGGGATCACTTCGCCAGAGGATCTTACCCGCCCCCTATGACCTATAGCACCTACCTGACCTGCTTCGCCGCTAGTAACAAAAATGCTTAAATTATTGTTTTTTCCTGCTTGCTGAAAAAAAGGTTAGGTAGGTGCATAAGGTGTTAGAATACGTCGCATCCCCGTTCTGATTCAGGCCAGTCAAACTGATTGTTTTTGGCTTCTTCGAATAACCTTCTACATTCATCAAGGCTAGGGAAGTAATAGTGACTTTCCGTCTTGCGCATAGTTGGGAAAAGCGAGCTTAAATACATACCGAGCTTAGTGCTTGAGCTTCGACGAGTGACGCCTTGGTTGCGCATGGTGTCATAATACTCATCTTGTATGTCTTTCTTATGTAGCGGCCCTGTCCAATGATCTTTTGGTGTGCTCCGCGTGGCTTTATTATCTTGTTCAAGTAACCACTCTCCTGCTTCTAAACGCTCTAATAGCCATAAATCTATAGGATCTAATGATTCTAACTTTTGTTCCTGCATAGCGGGTGTTTGCGGCACACGGCGTGGATCAAAAGCTGAGATGTCATATTTTAAAAGATCATGCAGCATGGCTTGGTAGCCACCATTTTTCATCTGCTCACTGATTGCCGCAAAATAATCACTATTTTGTTTCTGCGCATCACTGACATCAAGAACAAAATAGCGCCGTTCATCACCGGATGCCGGAACAACCCAGCGGTTATTAGATGCCATAGCAAGGTGAAGGAAATTAGGGCATGTAAAGGCATTAATATTTTTGGGTTCAATAAACAAGACGGGCTCGGTGATAATGGTTTTCAGGATAGGCTCCTGCTTTTTATCGCCCGCGTAAAAAGCTTCATCTGCGAACAGTAAAATCGTATCTTGTAAATGAGAATTAAAATTCCCGACTAAGTGCTTACTGTTTGAGATTTGCAGATAATGCTGCCCGAACAATTTGCCAATATGGCGCCATGTTATGCTTTTTCCAGTTCCCTTTTTGCCGCGCAACACAATTGCGACTTCACCGGGGCAATCGGGTTTCTGGATCATTCTCGCGACCCAACTCATGAAATATTTGAACCAAACATCATTAGAACCACAAACATTTTTATAGATATGATCACGCAAAAGTGACCAGTCTCCTTCTGTCGGCGTAAACGCAAAGCCACGCCAAAGATTATAATAATCGTTGCTACTACTACTGGGTTCAAAAACAACGCGACTATATTTACGTGCGTCTGGATGCTCTGTCCAGAATTTGCCGAGAGGTTGCGTAACAGGTGATCCGTTATTGATCTTAATCAGAACGCGTTGTGAATGAAAATTGCGTATATCTGCGAAGCTAGATCGTTCATGAATATAGCGTTCCAGCATTTCATCATATCTTTCAGATATCACAATTGTTTTGCCTGCTTCCATGACGATGGCATGTTTTTCATCCATAAATTTTAAGGCAGCGTCTTTGTCCATATAGCCGCTCTCAGGTGGAATATCGCCTTTGTATTTCAGAGCTGATTTGACTATCGTTTGTACCTCTTTAATCGGTAAAGGACCATCGACAAAATTCGTATGCTGTTCGTCTGTACAGCGCATATTGATTGCTTGAACCGCTTGTTCGATTGCCTCTTCTGGTAATCCCCGTGACACTAACAAACAAGCTAACTTAAAGAGATAGTCGTTGCGACCTTCCGCAGGCTTTTTATTGCCGTGGTTGGTGGGTTGGTGATTATTTGCCGCGTTAGAGGTTACTGTTTCAACTGTGTTAAGATTAATTTTCATCGTTCATTCCTTTTAAAAATTGTGTAAGTGTTACTGGCTTTCCGTTTATGATTGCGTAGCGTCCGCCATCCATGCCGCCGTAATAGGGCATATTGAGCCAGTTGCCGACCTCATCAGAGTTGTTACGCGTGGTTTGTTTTGGAAAAATTTCAGCATTGCCAAAACCCAATTTATGAGCCCAATGCTGTAAAAATTGTTGCCCTTTATCTGCGGGAACGGGCTCGTCAAAAAAGGCGATTAAATGTGCGCCGCCTGACTTAGATCGAAACACAATTAAAGGGCATTCGGAGTCAGTGACTTTTTTAAACAAATCATCAATATCGATGGGGTAAACATCAATATCGATAGCGCCCCACAAGATTGTGTTGTCGTCTCTAAGCGGAACAATGCCTAGGCCAGCCCCGTCGCTTTTAATATGTTTTTCCCATTGGCTAAAGGCGGCTGAGCCATCTTCTGTCCAGCTTTTTGATTCTGATTTTCCATGCTCAAAAACCTCAATGACATTTGTTCGCCCGATCTTTTGATCAAAGCCATGAAATAAGTCCATTAAAGCTCTGATTTCTTCTTGTGTAGGATTAGGCATCTTCACCTCCATATTCTGAAGTTGAGGTGAAACGGTTGTTGTTTAGATATTCATCTAGATCGCACTGAGCATATTTGATATGTCTTCCTACCCTATAAAAGGGGATAGGGCTGTTCTTCTTACGATCTTTTTGAAGCTTGCTTGCGCTACAATTTAAATACGCTGCAGCTAGGCGTTCGTTCATTAAGTCCATTTTCGTCTCCTTTTGTTGCGATTGAACTAACAACAACTTTGACAAAAAGTGCCCGAGTGATATTGAGGGCTAAATAGACTATTTTTCTTTAATTAACCCCTCATGCCCTAGAACTTTCAGAATGTGTTTTTCATTGGCTTTAAGCCATTCCTTTAGATGAGATACTTCGTCGTATGCTTCTTCTTCCATATATTCATCCAAGTGCTTATTGCTATCTTCGATGAAGCCCAAGCTCCATAGATCTTCTTGTGCCTTTTTTGTTTCAATGCGCGCTTTTAATTTATCATCTAAGCGATCAATTATATTTTGTTCATCTACGTCTTTATTTAATCTCTGCGCTTTATGTAGATGTTTTTTGATTATAGATAAACGACTTGTCTTTTCGCTTACAAATTCTTGGTAAAGCTCTTCAATAAAATCATCCTCATCATATGCTTTTCTGCCAGGTTTGCTTTTGATGTAGTTATTTCCAAAGATTGCTAAAAGGGCGCGCTCCAACCTTTTTTCTTTAGAAATTCTATTTTTATAAATTTTGTCTTTATACTCATCGTAGTGATTAAACTTGTTTATTAGCTCTTGTATAAGGCTAACGATAACAGGGTAAGTTAAGTCATCCGGTTTAGTGGCCATGGCTGCTTTCTAAAATAAAGTTGGATATTCGATTAACGGGATCTCTGAGTCTTTCGACGCTATTCATAATATAGCCTCCTGTTACATCTGTCACACGATGATTGATCAGCCTTTTTAAGGCATAAGCTGAGATGTCTAAGCTTTCAGCAATAGTTATGTACGTACGGCGCAAATCATGGCATGTGAATTGAATACCTGTACGTTCAATCACTTTATAAATGCCTTTCTTCGGCTCGGCTAGATAGCCATGCTTTCCAGGACCAGGAAATACATACTCGTAATTGCCATAACGTTGGCGTCTTTTTTGTAGCATTTCATAAAGAAAATTGCTGAGCGGAAGGGTTAGAGGATCACCGTTTTTTGTAGTGGGGATAGTAAAAGTGCGGTCATTAAAATCTACATTTTCCCATTTTAAAGAGGCGGCTTCATTACGACGGAGCCCCGTAAATAATAGAAAGAAGATGTAGTCACTTATCGTATCGTTATCTAATGATTCAACACCTTTCCACCAATCGTTTAATTGATGTGGTTTTATATAGCTTCTTCTACGTTTGTTCGGATACCAAGCCTTGACCTTAGACAAGTATGAAACTGGATTAATTACACAAATGTCGAAAGTAGCATGGGCGAAGTTAAATAAAGCACGCATGATACGCATTACGCCGTTGGCTGTAGCCTCGCCGTTGTGTTTCCCTATGTAAGAATGGCGCGCAACAACCATGTCGCGGTCTATGTCTTCAATTAAAAGGTCAAGCCAGTCGGGAGCATATTTATTAAGCTGGTATTCATATTTTTCTGCAGTGCTATCGCTACAACCTTTTTTAGTTTCTCTATAGCATTTGAGAACATGGCGTAAAGTTACAATCGCTTTTCTATCTTCTTTTTCTCGTTCGTGTGGGTTTATGCCCTGAGCCATTAAATAAAGCTTTTCTTTAGCAATGCTGCGGGCTTCGTCAGGTGTAAAATGACCATGGCGACCTATCGTATATCGTACGCTTTTTCCATTGATGTCTTTTTGAACTGCGTAGGTTTTTGCAGTCTTTCCTACTATCAACATAAACCCGGATAGGTTTTCATCATGAAAAAATATTTGTCCTTTTTCAGTGTTTGGTACGGCATCGACGGACGATTTTAATAGCTTCATTTTTGGCATTCTTTGCTCCTTTGCAATAATTACGTTTTAACAAGTGATAACTTGAGCAAATGCAAAAAGTAAACTTAAATCGTCAAAAAATTACATTAAATCAGATACTTATGATAAAAGATGCTGTGCCGTGAAAAGTCGTGCAAAGCGATCTAACTCTTTAATTTGAGGTCGAAATGTTCAATTAAGTGGGAAAAAGAAGAAAGTGATGCTAGATATTTATACATGAGAATAAAAAATAAAATTTTTTCATATATTGTGCGTGAAGATACGGGGTTTGCCCCTAATCCTTTTGGAGGGTATTGTACGCTCGCATGCTGCAAAGCTGAGATCAGAAAGCGTGCGAATATAGGAGATTGGGTAATTGGAACTACACCTGCGCCTGATGTTGGCAAGGTAATATACGCAATGGAAATAACGGAAACCCGCTTGTATGGAGGGTATTTTGAAGATCCAGAATTCCAACACAAGAAACCGTCACCTGATAATATTTACGGCGACAATATTTACAAAGAGACTTCACCGGGAATTTACCAGCAAATAGGCAATTATTTTCATGATGCTTCAGATTGTACCAGTGATTTGTCCTCTGGGCGGGTTTTGATATCCAGCAACTTTTATTATTTTGGCGATAAAGCTCCTCAAATACCTGAAGAGTGTTTGGAGCTTGTTCACTCGACTCAGGGATATTTGATCCGTGACAGTGGGGGACAAGTTGCAGAATCTTTTTTTAAATGGCTTGAGCAATTTTCTCCAGGATTGAATGGTCAGCCCCGAAATCAAACGTATGATCTCCGAACTTCTTAGTACATAAAATAGAACCTTAGGCATCTGAATGTTAACGATATCCCTGGTTGTAGATAAAATGAGTATCACTTAAAATTATTATATTTTCTTTTCTGTTTGTTTAAATGAGTTGGTTAAATTTTCGACTTGAGGGATGTCCCAGAGACTATCTCGTAAAAGTAACAAGGATGCATTTGTATGAGCTGAGAATCGTGATTGTTGTAATACAATTTCATGGGGTATTAAGGCTGCTTTAAATATTGAAAAGTCAGAGTTGAATAGAACACCTATTAAAAAATCAAAGTGCTTATTTTCAATATTCCTTATAGCACTTAGCTGTCGTGATTTATTGTGGCGCGTTATGCGCCTTGCTTTAATTTCGTATCGCTTGCCTTGTTCGTCTTTTGCATCATATCCTGTATTTGAGTTTGTCTCTAATGTAAGATTTAGTGTTTGAGATGCTAAATGCTCTGCATAACCTCCAGCGGGAGGGTTCGCATTGCGAATTATGTTTCGCCCACGCAATTCTTCCAAAATGGCATCATAAGACTTTAAAAGCTCTAAAGCGGTTCTGTCTTTATAATTCATACGAGCGATTGTATCATGTTTTTTAATCAGGTGATAATAATGCCGTAGGAAATTACTTGTGCTGGATTATGCAAAATTAGGCGTAATCCAATATGTAATTATCCGGTAAGGCGTCAAACCATGTATGAATATCTTTCATCGCTATAAATGTTTTGCGCCCATGCTTGGTGACAGGTAGGCGGCTCTCGCTGATTTCTTTGTAAATGGAGCTGCGTCCCATGCCCATGATCTTAATCGCCTCTTTTGCGCGAACGTAAGGATGAATGAAATGCTTTTGGAGTAATAATTTAGATGTTGAGAGTTGTTGAAAATTATTTTAATTGGGTTATTTTACTACTTATGATTATTAGACGAGCGGTTTCCCAAGATTCAAGAACGATTTATAATTTTGTACTGAGCTTGGATAGAGAAGATGCAGAAGTTCGCCCTCCTGCAATGACGATTGAAGATATAGCAAATGCAGGATTTTCTGAGGATCCGCTTTATGAAGCTTATATTGCTGAGACAGAGGGAGGAGATCCGTTGGGAGCAGTTTCATTTTTTAAAGGCTATTCAGGCTGGCATGCACGACCTGTTGCAGTTGTTCATATGTTGTATATTTCAAAAGAAGCTCGCCGACAAAACTTGGCTCATAAGCTTATGGCTCAAGTAGCTTCAATTGTTGTGGAGCGCGGTTGGGCACGTATACAATTGTGCGTAGAAGCAGAGTGCCCTGCAATTCATTTTTATGAATCGATTGGAATGAAAGACTCTCAGGAAAAACATTATATGCTTGAAGGAGACGCCTTAACTCAGCTTGCGGCATCTAGTCAAATGTAAGTTTGCTGCTCTGACTGTTAGAGGCTGCACTCAAAAATTTATGATAGTGATTTAGGTGGCCTTGGGGTCTTTCAATATTTGGTACAAGACGGCTAAATTTTTCTTCAAAAACTCTCATCTGATTCATATACTCGTTTCTTAAATAAGCATACGGATATTTTTCTTTATGCGTTTCTTCAAATTCAATAACACATTGTTTCCATGTTAAATTGCCATCCACTCCTGTTCTTTGTGGGTTAGGGAACATAAAGGGTGGTCGCGGTGTCCATAGATGAATAAGAGTTGCTGAACTCGGTTTGTCTAATACTCTTTTGTTGAATGGCCCAATCATAAAGTCGTCTCCATAGACATCAAAACGGAGATCATTTTGATAAAGAAGGCCGTTAATAAGTCCCTGAGTTGGCAGCCTAGTAGAACCCGAAAACTCAGGAATGGCTCTTTTAATCATCTGAAATATTTCAGGATCAGGTATCGTGACAAAGGCTCCTGTGTTAATTACTAAGTTAGCATTAGGGTCGAGTCCTGCGGGTGTTTGCCCTCCTTTAAACTGATTTCCTAGCGGTTCATCATCTGCGCCCCCTGCAATAATAGCGTCTGACTTAAGATACTTTTCAACAAATGAAGTTACTGGCTTTGCTAAAATTTGATCAATATCCAGAAACATGACGGGTTTATCCGTAGGTAAATCAAAAACCCGGAATTTTGATGTTACAATTGCGCCCCATTCAAGGCAATCAAATCCCATTTTATCTGTTACAATTGGCTCCTTCGCATCAAAACCTTTTGCTATTTCAGTTGCTGTTTGTAAAGAAGGCTTGTCCGTAATAATAAATAAGTCACATCCGGGATGAAAATGCCTTAATTTTGCCAAAAAGCCGCAAGCCATAAGAGCATGATCATGCGTTAAAGCTATGGCTACAGCGAACTGGTTATCATCTATTGTGTTTTGCATTATTGATCTAGCCTCATATTCTATTGTTCGTTTGTAGGAGTTCCGGGACGAATTACAAGTTTGTCATCTTTGGTAAGGGCTGCAAGGTCTATCTGTTCTGCATGGTTTGCATAGGGCAGCAAGGTTGTACTCGGGTTAGGGTTAGGGAAGTACATTGCGGCTAGCCTTGTATGGACGTTTTCTATGCGCCGCACTTGATGAAACATAGGTTGTATGTCACCACCTGTGGCGCGTGTGAGTAAATCTCCTGGCATAACTAATACCTCGTTATATGATAGATGTAGTGGTTGTGGAGCCTCGTTTGGACCTTTTGGAAAAAATTCCATGCCAGCTTCTTGTGCACTCCAAATTGTTACTAAGTGCCCATCCTCATGTTTGCCCTGCATTAATTCTCTCTTTACTCTGTTGGCTACTGCTTGCTGATAGTAGTTAATCTGTATCCAAGAGGAGTTCTTTGTTTCAGGTATCATTTGATCTGAGCGATAATGCTCTTTGATTTCTTTTAAAATCGTTTGGACGATTTGATCGTAAACAGGCAACATTTTTTGAGCTGCCTCGTAAAAGTCTTTGGCAGATGACCTATCCCGTATTAGATGTGCTGCCATGTGTGAATAATTGACGGATTCATTAATATCCCAAAATTCTGGTGTTCCGACATATTCACCTCCTACTGGTCTATAGCCTATGTGTTTACCTTCATGCTTTTCATAATCTTTTACATCTTGAGGGTTCTGAAAAAACTTTAGTGCTTCTAATTTCATGACGCACATATTAAAAGCTTCTGAAGTCGATAATGTATGTATGGAATAACCCTTTTCAAATAGATCATTGGCAATGGACATGTGGTACTCCCTTTATTCAGTGATGCACTGATTACTACATTAAGTTGAAACTTCGCAAGAAAAATTTGACATGTTCTGGAAAATATTTTAAAGATTGCCTCAATTGTATTGTGCATAAAATGGTTAACAATGAGTTCTCTGCAAATATTTGATAACGTAAGCTCAGTAATATCAGAAATGAATCCGGAGAATTCTATTCTTTGTTTCAATCCTGAAAAAATACATTCGCGAGTTTCTGAGTTTAAAGATTCTTTTCCAGGAACGGTTTCTTGGTCAATCAAATCAAATCCACACCCTGAGGTTGTAAGGGCCATTGTCGAAGCGGGAATAAATGAGTTTGATGTTGCATCTAGAAGCGAAATAGAGCAAATGCGTTATCAGTGCCCTTCTGGAATTCTTCATTTCAATCACCCTGTTAAACCGCTTGAAGAAATTAACTTTGCTTATTTTACTGCTGGTGTGAAAAACTTCGTTGTTGATAGCATGGAAGAGGTTGAAAAGATTACAGGAGTTTTTCAACGTGCCGCAAAAGGTAATTATTCAGATGTATCTTTGTTAATAAGGTTCTTAGATCCAGATTTGAGAGGATCAGATCAATACGACTTTTCCGTTAAATTTGGTGCGAAACCTCATGAGGCCGCAGAAATTATGCGTGTCTGTAATAATAAAGGATTTCTAGTAGGTTTGACCTTTCATCCTGGCTCACAAAATGGGAACATCGATTATTATACATCTATGATGGCCAAAGCGCGCGAGATTGCTGACAATGCAGGTGTTAAGGAAATGGTGAGGTTAAACGTTGGAGGTGGCTTTCCTTGTTATTATCCAAACAGATCAGAGCCGCCTCTAGCGCAGCATTTCGAAAATATTAGAAAAGGTGCAGAACAGCACGGCTGCCAAATTATTTGTGAGCCGGGACGTGCATTAGTATCAGATAGTATCAGTTTGTTGACGCGCGTTAATTTAAGGCGTGAGCATGATCAAAGAATTTATATTAATGATGGTTTTTACGGATCATTCATGGAGCTGCCTTTTGTAGACTTTATGCCACCTGCTCGAGCATATAATTCGGATGGTACATTAATGCAGTCTTCTGAAGATGATTTAGAAGACTTTGTTGTTTGGGGACCCACATGTGATAGCTTAGATAAAATACCAAAATCAGTCAAATTACCCTCTAAAATTCGGACTGGAGATTTTATCGAATTTGGCTTAATGGGAGCCTATACGAACGCGACTAATACAGGGTTTAATGGTATTGAGTCTGCGGACATTGTTATTGTTAATCAAATTCAAGATTGGGGGCCTGAATCATATGTCGAATAATATAGTTTCAGTTAGGGTTAATTCGCCACAGGAAGCAGCTAAGGCACTTGTGCAACACAATTATGCAATAATTAAACTTCCAAAAAATGTATTAGAAACAGCCAATAATATTCTCTGTGATGGACTTACTTTTTTCCAACAAGATAACAAAATAAAAAAAGCCTCAGCTAGCCTTAATATTCTTGAAGGGTACAGGAAATTAGGAGCTGAAAAAGACTCGGTGACAGGCCGCCCAGATTTATCAGAGTCGTATACTACTTGGTTTTGTAATGCTTCTAATCCTGATATTGAAACTTGGGCAAGGAATTGTCAGTTTCACCAAACCATGAGCTCTGGATTGGCTGTTTATGCTGGTTTTACGGATGAGATACTAAAAGCTCTTCGCTCCGAAATTATGCCAGATTATCCAGTAAGTGATGAGCCTGTGATTGATATTCGTCATTTATCGTATTTGCAAATGAACTTTTATAGGCCAGCCATACATAAAAGTAACGATAGAGATACTGTTATGGACCCTCATGAAGATGGGCATATTTTGACAATACTAAAGCCAACTAAACCGGGATTGATGGTAGCGCCTGGTGAACTAGTAGAGATGCCAACTTCCCAAAATCCAATGGGGATTTTTAAGCATGGTGCAGATTTTCAATTTGTTGATGTAGCAGCAGACGAAGCCATTTTGGTACCAAGTAGTCCAACCTTTTATATGACAGGCGGTTTAATAAAACCGTTATTTCATGGAGTGGTCAATAAAGGTGATGAAATTCGACAATCCCTTATGTTCTTTGTGAACCCAAGTAGAAATGTTCCTCTAGAGCCATGGGTGAAAAACGAAAAAAATAGAGATGTGAATATTCATAATGTTGTAGATGCTGTATCTGAACAATATGGACAGCCTGCTATATCACAATCCATTCAGCGTGAACTCTAAGCTAAAGAAAGGTAATCAAAATGGTTTCAACTAGGGCAAATACATTTGAAGAGGCTGCAAGGGCATTGATAGAGCATAGCTATGCTATTGTTCAGTTACCTAAAGATGTTCTTAAAGCTTCTGATACTATTTTGGAGGAAGGACCAAGATTCTTTGATTTGAAAGATGACGTTAAAAAAGCTGCTGCTAGTTCAAGTGGGGTTTTAGATGAGGGATATTTAGTTTTTGGAGCCGAAAAAGATAAAATAACGGGTCGCCCTGATCTCCAAGAAACTTTCAAAACATGGTTTCGTTATGCTGCTGATCCCAAAATTCAGTCTTGGGCAAAAAACTGTAAATTTCATCAGGTAATGAGCGCTGGCTTAGACCCGTATCGTGGTTTTGTAGACAATTTGTTTAAAGCTTTGCGCACCGAGATAGATCCCACTTATGTGGTAGGAGAAGAATTTATTTTTGATATTCGAGGGGCATCTTATTTGCAAATAAATTTCTCTCGCCCTGCACAACATTATAGAGATACAATAATGGACTCCCACGAAGATGGACATTTATTAACTATTATAAGACCAACTGAGCAGGGATTAATGATTTGCCCTGGATCGTTGGTGGAGAATCCAAGTGCTCAAAACCCAGTTGGAGTGTTTAAGCAGGATGGTGAATTACAACCTGTTGATGTTCAAGATGGAGAAGTTTTATTGGTACCAAGTAGTCCAACGTTCCATCTGACTGGTGGGTTAGTGAAACCTTTGTTTCATGCTGTTGCAAGTTCTGACGCCAAAATTAGGCAGTCGCTGATGCTATTTGTTAATCCGACAAATGAAGGTAAACCAATTATGCCGTGGATACAGACAGAACAAAATAAAGGTGTTACAGACATTCATCAAGTTATTGATGCTGTGAACTATCAGCACCTTGAGCGTCATGAGATATGACGCGTATTTTTTGTAATAAGGCGATAATAATGCTGAAAAAAATTGCGTGGGGTGGCGCGATACTGTGTGAGGTATTTGGCTAGCTTTTTTCGAGACTATATCGAGCTCTATTTTGGGCTGCGTTATACGGCTTAAAACTGAATGTTGTTGAACGATATTAGATTAGACATATTCTAATTTGTAATCATCAGGTCCGCGGTTCGAGTCCGTGTGGGAGCACCAT
>CEUZ01030936.1_pt1 | contig 14480 bp, 10 predicted proteins | sample 361511 | NCBI WGS metagenome assembly CEUZ01 (sample SAMEA2622822, study PRJEB7988) | marine metagenome | biome: marine biome (ENVO:00000447); feature: surface water layer (ENVO:00002042); material: "saline water (ENVO:00002010), including plankton (ENVO:xxxxxxxx)" | depth 5 m
TCTTTTATAACCTTTGACATATATTTCTCCTAATTTACATACTTGAATATACGAATAAATTCATATATAAGTCAAGTATTATTTTTTATTTCCTGCAGTATATCCACCTACACTACCGAGTACGTTCAAACCAAGAGATTCTATTTTTTTGGGTTCTATTCCCCATTTTTTACATATTTCTCCTAACTCTAACATACCACCTTCTGTAAGCATATACATCTCAATAGCATCATACGCTTCTCGTTTACTAACGTCCATATGATTAGCTACAATATTGATTAACCAATTTGGATATTCCATTTGATTTCTCCCTTTAATATATTTCAACCATTGTTTACCTTTTGGTAATACATTGGTGTATAATTTATATAATTCTTTTGGTTGTAAGTTATATTTTTGTAATTCATTTACTAACTCAACCCACTCCATATTCATAGATAAGAATCTGTGAGTCATATAATTAGACCAAGACTTTTTATCTTCGTCTGATATTTCTTCCCAATAATTAGGACTTTGAACCGCTGTTATCTGTTTGATGTGGTCGAATAGACTCTTTCTTTTTACCGAAAATTTTTTCGTATTTTTTTTCCCACTCTTCATAACTTATTCCAACTCTCGGTGAATCACCCTTTCCTGCAGAAGATTTACCTGAAAATATTGATTTTCTTTTTTCACTCATATGTCCAAACTAGGAAACTTATCTGATTTTAATTCTTCTTCTAAACCACTACCCTCTAAAAATCCTTCAGCAACCTTACCACAATTACCACAACTATAAACTTGTACAGGAATAAGTGTTTCTTGACCTGTAGGTGATACAATAGCTGATAATTTTTTTAGAACAAATGAAGTTATAAATAAATAGTTATTACAATCATTACATTTAATAGTATCTGCTTGTTTCAAATCAACCTGAACTTGTTGTTTTGGTTTTTTTAATGGCCCTTTTGGATGCATACTCATTTTATCACTCCTAACAATTCAATTAACATAGCCATAACATTTATTTCCTTATCAACAACTTGACTATCTGAAATTTCATATCTAGCTATAATCAAAATACATTCTGCTACGTGACCTTTACCATAATCATCTACCTCATCATAAAGTAAACGAAACAAATCAGCAAAATCTGTAATCTTATTATCTGCTAATAACTGTCTAATCTCTTTGAATGCATTTTTTTTATTTTGTGTTTCTAAAATCTTTAATAATTTTAATTTATAATCATTCTGTATAATACTTGATGTATCTAATTTAAGTCTACCCTTGACCACATTTCGTTGAGCTGAATTTATAACCCTACGAATATCTGGATAACCACTTTCAACTAAGACCTTAATATCTTCAGGACTATCTATTACATTTTCTTGTATTAGAATATTGTGAAGATGTTTAGCAACCTCATTCTTAGACGGTGGTATGATTTGAAATGATTGACACCGACTTTGAATAGGGTCAATTATTCTTTCAACATAATTACAAGTCAATATGAATCTACAATGTTTTGAAAAGGTTTCCATTAGATTACGAAGAGCCGCTTGAGCGTTTGGTGTAACATAATCACACTCATCTAAGATAATCACTTTCATATCTTTGAAACCAATGGTAGATGCGAAGTTCTTAACTTTGGTTCTAACAGTATCTACATTGTTTTCATCGGAAGCATTAATGTATATATAATCACAATCTATATTCTTAACAAGTAATTTAGCTAAAGTAGTCTTACCTGTACCAGCTCTTCCGTAAAGTAAAAGATGTGGTAAGTCTCCACTCTCTAAATATATCTCAACTTTACTTTTTAGATGTTCATTTCCAATGTAACTATCAAGATTTGTGGGTCTATATTTTTCTACCCAAAGAGTATTTGTATTACTTAAATTCATAAATTAAAACCAATTGTGTTTTTTTGTAACTATTTTTCTTTTAATGGTTGTAGGTTGTATTTCTAATTCAACATCTTTAACCATATCTTCTACTTTGTCACGTATTTTATCAGGTATAGAATAATTTACATACGGACTATTAATATCATCTTTTACACCTATCTCTAATAAGTATCTACGAATATATTGCCATACAGAATTTAATTGTATATTCGGTTGAACTTGTTTTGCTATATCGTGTTTATAATTTATACCATTCAAAATACAATACAACCAATTCATAGCGTCTTTAGGTATGTGTTTTCTTTCCTTGTCCATTATTTTTTTCATATTGTAGAGTAAATTATGATGAAAGACCTTATCGTGATTTTTAACTTCCCAAGTAAAATTATTCATATTTTTAAGATTTTTTACTTGTGTTTGAAATTCATCTTTAGTTTTAAAAAATAATGGATAATTATCACCAACTACTTTTCTCATAGCTGGTTGGTCATATATTAAAACAGGTTTATTTACTGAAAGACCATCTTGTATTGAAAGATTCCAAGTAGCATAATTATCTACAAAACACATACTAGCTAATGAATTTTCTAATAGATATCTGTATTGACCACTATTTAATTTAGAACCAACATACTCCTCTGGAGCTTGATAATCAGTACACCAAACTTTATAATCAGGTAAATCTTGTGTATATTCCATCATTCTATTTACACCAGTTGATTTAGCCCATCGATGATTAAACACCAATACATTATCTCTATTCATTTTAAATGGTTCTGATTCTTCTAATTTATTAGCTGACAATGGAAACGTTGTTGTTTTATCCTTGATATATTGATGATTAGAACTTGTACTTTGTGATTTTTTAAAATTGTTCATCAACCAATTCGAAGCTATATCAGTATGAAAAAAAGTTTTATCACACAAATTTATACCCTCTAATTGTCTCATATACGCTGGTGGTATAGCACTTGACGCTCTACTTTGAGTACAATCTACCCAGTGAAAGAATAAGAAACGATTCATATTCTGACCATATCTCTTATCATTAAACGACACTAAAATGTTATATAACATTTCAGGTTGATGACAAAATACAAAATCAAAATCCATATATCTAAAATCAAATAACTTTCTAAAAGTTACTCCATCAAAGTAAGACCTATTAGCTAATAAATCTCTTGAGTAGGGATAAGTTATTAAAGTAACATTATCTCTTGTATCTGGTATATTATGTTTAGTTGGTACGACTACGTAATGATGACAATTAGGAAGAAACGAAATTGTTTTTTCAACTACTTTATAATTTGAATCAAAGTCGTGTTGAAATAATCCACTTTTGTCAAACCTAACTGGTGAAACATAGTGTAACACTCTTACTCCATCTAACATTAGTCTACGTCTTGAACCGCTACCAAATAATATGTTGACTTGTAATTATCAATTTTAAAAGTAATTTTAGCTATTCCATCAGGACTAACCTCTAAAAGAGCACTTTCACATTCTTTATTAGCTGAAAGTACTTCTTTGAAATTACTAGCGTTAAATGAAATTAAATCCATTTCTTTATACTCAGTTGTTGAGACTGGTATTGTTACTCTATTTGTATTAACAGAAGCATATCCGATAACAACGTTAGTACTATTATTATTAGTAACTACTGTAAACGTATCAGTTTCTGGTAGAGCTTGTTTTCCAGAAATAAATTTTGTAATAAATTGTGGATTAATATTAATCTTCAATTCAAAATTTTGTGGAAGACTTTCAGGAACTGGTGGTCTATTAATTACTGAAGTATCAGTTAACATATAATTAACCTTAGATACTGAATCTGATAATTGTATTGAAATAGCCTTTTCTTCTGTTTTTGAAACTGACATTGTTACATCATCATCGAGAACCGATAATAATTTAACAAGTTGTTCTGTATTATATACTCCAAATTCACCATCTTCAAAATCCCAATTATCCATTGACAAGATTCCAAGTAGTGATTTATCACCTGATGTGAATCGAGTATTTAGTGTATTATCTTTAAACGATAAAATCGCTGAATTGACAAGTCCACCTAAATTGTATTTGTCAATAAACTTCACGAGTTTTTGTTTATTCATAACCTATTTTCTCCTATTATTAATTATAACCATATATACATATATATAAGTTTGTTTTCTCAAAATCAAAAAAATCTTTCTATAGTTTTAGAGGCATCTGTCGGTTCATCCCAACCAAGAGCTTCATATAACATCATAATTTTCTTATGTAACACTTGTTTATAAATCTTATCAGTATTAATGTGTTTTTTTATAAATTCTATTATTTTTGGAGCGTCATCGTATCCTTTAAAACCTATAACACTCAATCCAAATTCATTTTGTTTTAAATAGACCCACTTTATTTTTTCATTATTTTTTATTTGTTCATATTTTTTATCTAATTTATAATATCTTAATAAATCATTATGAAAGATAGTAGCTTTAACGTGAACTGGTGTTCCTAATTTATAACCTGTAAATAAATTATCTGTTTTCTCTTTGTATTTTGTGAGACCTTTTACACCAGTAGGTATAGCTATTTTCTCAAAACTTACTAATTTCATACTATCTTTGAAGTTTATAATAAATTTATCTAGTGCATTTTTAGGAACATCCATCATAATATCTTCTAATAACTTTGATAACATTTCTTTCATAGCTGTTGGGAAACTACTACGAACTGTATCTAATCCTTTTACCATCATTTTATCAACTTTCTTACCATTGTCGTTGATAATTTTTAATCCATATCTTTTCTTTGTAACAAACAAACCACTTTTAGCAATAACCTCTTGTTTGATATCAAAACGATGTTTATCTAAATTACAAAACTTTTTAGCAAAATAATCATAACCATTATTAAGATACGATTGAACTTCATCCGCTATCTTTAAAATAGCTTTTGACATTTTATCTTCGTCCTTAATGTTTAAATTAGGAAATCGTTTTTTTACAAGTGGTGTAGCTGAATAAAAAACTGAATCTGTATCAATGTATATACAATAATCTTTAGTGTCATTTAATTCTTTGTTATAATAACTGTTAGTAATTTTTTTTGTAAATTTAATAAGTGATTGACCTGTGGTTGTTACAGCTTCAGCATTATCTACATCATAAAATCTAAATACTGATAAACCCAACACTCCATATAATGAATTCAATACTACTTTTTGTAGATACTGTCTCCTATCAAAATAATCTGATTTTTCTCTATCACCCTCTTCGTGAAACTTTTTAGATAACTTACGATATTCAACTCTCTCGTCAAACCACTTTCTTAATAGTGCGGGTAATAGTCCATCTTTGTCTGAGCGATACATTACACCATTAGTAGCTACACCTACATTTTTACTATCTAAAAACTTTTTTAATTCAGTTTCAGTAAACTTACCTAAAGTACTTTTACCTTGAGTTATAGAGTATGTTTTTTTATTACTTTTATCTAAGAACTCCTCAGGATTCCAACCCTCAATTTTACCTAACTTTGTTTCTGGTGAAATATTCAATGACATAATACAAGATGGATACATACTTGTAATATCCAAATCATAAACCCATTCGTGTTTACCTTTTTGTGGGTCTTGAACATACGCACCAACAAACTTATCTTCACTATTGAAATTTTTTGGTCTTGCAGGTTTATTTGGAGCTACTATATTTTTCTTCTTTAAATAAACTAATATTGCACCTTCAAGATAATGAGATGACATATAAATAGATTCATATGGAACGTGTCCAAGATGAGCTAGACCTCGTGCAATTTCAATAAAATCTAATTTATCATCTATTTTTTTAACAAGTTTTACGTCTTGTAAGTTATACTGAACAAATTTATCTAAATCATTTTCATATAATTCGTTGAGAGTACCATCATACGCAACTTTCTTTTCTCCAACTTCGTCTTCACCAATAGCATCTAAACGATATGAAGATTTTTGACTAAACGTAAATCTTTTATACAAACTTAAATAATCTAAAACACTAACACCCGCTATTACATATCTTTTCTTAAAGTTACTCCACTTTACAATTTGTATTGGTGATAATACATTTGCAATTTGTTGTCCAAGTACTTGTTGAGCACGATTGTATAAATAAGGTACGTCAAAAAACTCTACGTTCCAACCTGTTAATATGGTTGGTCGTATTTCTATGTATTTTTTTAAAAATGCATTTAATAAATCATATTCATCATAAAAAGAAACTATCGTATCACCATCATCTTTGGTTCTACTTTCACCCAACTCTAATTTATCAGTTGGGTCTAATACATAACAAAAATATTTATCTAATAATGGGTCATTGAATGCTATTGAAGTTATTTTATTCTCAGCTTTTTCTGTATCTGGAAATCCATCTGTCACTTCAACCTCAATATCAAAAATCATTGTACGGTGACCCTCTGATACATCATCTGAATCTGTATAATTATCGACTAATACTCTTATTTCAGGGTTTACATCGGATTCAAATAATTCTGGTTGGTCTTTATCCCACTTACTAATTCTTTTTAACTTATCACCATAAAGAGATACAAAAGTTCCTGTTCTATTTTTTACATATGCATATTTCTTATAACGAAATGTTTGGTGACCTGCTTTGTCATCCCAAACATGCATTTTGTTTAATCTTCTATCGTAAAATATGTTTTGATACAACTTTTATATAATTTCCCAATTTATTATGTTAGAATATACGAATAAAAACCTATACTTGTCAAGTGTTTTTTTTGTAAAAAAGGGGGGAATAACTCCCCCCTAAAATACATTTATTTAGAAATTAACAGTTAACCCTAAGTTAAAGTATCTTGGTGTTCCAAGAAATACTTCAGCGTTATGTGGTAGGTGAAGTTTATCACCATATCCATTATATTGTGAGTTATCAACTGCGTCTTGTACATAAACTCCATCGAGTGCATTAAATACGTGACCTGTTAAAGTCATATCATATCCTGCAATCTTAGGTAGTTTATAAGATGCGTGTAAATCTAAACGATTATATCCTGGTGCTTGCCATACTTGACTTCTATCAGCATCACCAGAAAGTTCACGTGAATCTGGACTCCAATCTGCATAGTTCTTATCATACATCTTAAAGATACCTTGTAATCTAAGACCAGTCATTGGTGTAAGTGTTGTACCTAAGACATAAGATGTCTGTGGTTGGTCACCTACGTATAATCCATCAAGTGTGTATGTGTAAGGTGTTTGTGTTGGTGTTTCGTTAGTATAGTCTGTATAAAGACCATCTGCGTCACCATCAAACTTCCACTTACCAAATGATACTGCTCCGTCTAATCTAATCATATCATTTAGTTTCATTGAACCCTCTACTTCAAGACCTTGATGTTTCTGACCAATACCTTTTAAGAATATTACATCAGTATCACCACTTGAACCTTGTCCTGTAGTTACAGCTTTAGTAAGGTTTCTATCTTTCCAATCAGTATTGTAAGCACTTACTTTGACTGCAAAGTTGTCTGAACTAAAGTTGACACCAGCTTCTGAACTAATAAAAGATTCATTTACAGGGTCTGAAGAAACTGTACCATCGTAGTAGATTACGTTATCCATAATTGGTGGTTTCTCAACGTATCCTGTGTTAGCAAATACACTAACATTATCGTCTACGTCATACATAGCTCCACCTTTTACTTGGAAAGTAGAAATAGCATCAGCTTTAACTACTTCATTAGCAACTGTAAAGTGGTCTTGGTAAGAGTATTTAATACTTGAAAGTCCACCCATACCATATAGGTTAAGTTTGTCTTTAGTATACTTACCTTGTACAAATCCACCAATCCAATCAACTGTAGTACTATTATGATATGCGATGATATCACCTAGTCCTTTCATTTGACTTTCTGGAGTTGTATTATTTTTGTTAGATTTATTAACAAAATAATCACCACCTAGTAAATCACGAACTTCACGTGCGTGTTCAATTCCAGCAGTTCTCCAATCTAATCCAACTTGTAGTTCTAACTCATCACTAACTTCATAGTTAAGTTTTGAAATAATACCATAAGTATCTTGACGATTGATTGAGTTACGAAGAATACCTGTTGAACGATTCTTCGTAGCGTGATATTCAGTATCTACGTTATCAGAATTCTGAGCTATTTCAGCATTCCAATCCCATTGCCACGGTGAACTCCTGTACCACTTTTCACCATCTACTGCAGGAACTCTACTTACACTACCATAAGTTCCAGTACCACCACCAGAACCACCACTCCAATAGAAAACAGATGAGAGTTTAGTTTTCTCATTGATATTCATAAAGTGATTAAGATTAACTAATGGTTTATGAAAGAAGTTTTCTCTTTCATTTAGGAAGTTAGGATTATGTCTATCAGTTGTACGAGCTCCGTACATATACCAATATTGTTGTCCTTTGTAGTCTGAACTTACAGGTGCCCAGTTTTGGTTGAATGTACGACCAGCTTCAGTTGAAAACTTTGCTCCATCTGCGAAAGCTGATTCATCGTATCCATCAATATCACCAGCTAACTCTTGTGAGTAAGTAGCAATATTCTGTTTATACAAGTTCTGTCCGTGACGTTGTGGAGCACCGATTGCGTATAATTCAAATCGGTTATCCTTATTCACAGCATAACTTGCACCTAGATACCAAGCCCAAGCGTCTGTCCAAGTTCCATCAATGATACCATCACCAGTCTTACGAACTAATGTTCCACTAAGTGCTAGTTTATCACCAATCAAACCTGTATTGTAGTTAATTGTAGATTTTAAAAATCCACCAGCACCACCTTCTTGTTTGAACTTACCACCTTTTTCCATACTCGCAGGGTCTGTAATTATGTTCATTGTTCCACCAATTGACGGTGTAGCTAAATTAACAGCACTCAAACCACGTTGCATTTGGATAGATTGAGCTGCATCAGCAACACCATCCCAGTTAGACCAATAGACCCAACCGTTTTCCATATCATTTTGTGGAACTCCGTTAATCATTACCGCTACATTTCGTTGGTTGAACCCACGAACATTAATACGAGCGTCACCCGCACCACCACCTTGTTGAGTTGCATAAACACTTGGTGTAGTATTTAAAGCCATTGGAACATCTTGACTACCAAGACGAAATTCCATCTCTTCTTTATCTACAGTCGTGTACGCAACAGGTGTTTTTTCATCTGCTCTTGAAGCAAGAACTTCAAGTGCCGACATAGTAACTGCATCAATTGCTAAAGCAAAATCAACATTTACATTTTCTTCACCCACAACAACCTCTATAGATTGAGATGAGTAACCAATGAATGTGGCAGTGATAGTATAAGTACCAGGACTTACATCAATTGAGAAGAAGCCATTTTCACTAGCTACTGCTCCTAAGTCCGTTCCCTCTACTACTACATTTGCACCATCCAAAGGGTTTGTGTCAGCATCATTTACAATTCCAACTACAGATTGTGCAAACAATCCAGTTATCATCATAAGTGATACTATTAGATTACGTTTATTCATTAACGTTCTCCTCGTTTAGTGTTAAGACACATTTTTATTCAGGTGTGTCAACTGCCTGTTTGTCGGGTATGTGAAATTTTAATTAGCATAATCTTGGTCATCGTTATCACCAGTAGTGGGAACAATCTCTACATCACAAAAATCTCCATCACAGAATTTTTCTATGTTAGCTTCTTCTTGTTTGATTACACCAAAACTTAATTTTCCAAGTTTTTTAACTTGTTTATTATATTCTTTTTCATCAATTGACTCGTAAGGCATTTGTTTATATGCACCTAATTCGTGTCTTGGTAAAAGAGAAATACCTTTTAAATGATATTGATAATAATTTAATACGTGAGGAATTTGTATTCCCTCAGTTTTCGGGTCAAATGTAACTGTACAACTTACTTGGTTATCTGCCCAATGTCTTTGCATAAATGCAGCTAAACTAAATTGTTCCCATATGGATAATTCACTAGCTGTTCTTATTCCCTCTCCAACATCTACAGGTATTTCAACAACCATTGTTGTATCTTCTGAACCGAAGGCTGGTTCTACTTTATATTTTGCTTTCTTTAGTGGTTCTATAAGTTCTGAATGTTTAGATACTCTTACTCTCCTAATATAAAAACGACTTTCGGGATAATGTAAACCTGGAGTAGCACCAGCAAGTAATGAAACTGTACCACTTGGTTTAACTGAAGTAGTTTTGATGGAACGTGGTACTGCAAACCAATCTGAATACATTTTATCCCAATCTTGTATAACATTGTATCCACTTTCCAACCAATTTCTTAATTCATCTAAACCTCTATTTGTAATAAATTGTGCAACTCCACTAGCTGAACAACCAATTCGTCTATTTCTTAACATAACTCTGTTAGTATCTGACCAATGAGTTTTACCAAGTGTTACCGTTTTAGCATATAAATAAGCATATTTTAATGTTCTCTGATAATCCTCTAATGAATCGTGATTATCTGGAAATGTTTCTACTAAACAACACAATTCATATGATTCTAATGATTGTTCTAAACAAGGATTACCACCCATTACTCTATGGTCTTTATCATCACCACCATTTTTCATACGAGAATAATGTCTCATATTATCTAACCAAGCAAGACCAGGTTCTCCATTGTCCACAATTCTTTTTGCTACTTCAGTATAATCCATACCAAGTTCTGCGAAGATAGAGTTGTTAGATGTCCAACCATATGTTTCTCTATGTTTATTTACTTTGTAATTTTTTAAATCTAAGTATTCTTCATTATGTGGGTCACCAAATACAATTTCTGCTGTTCTTCTAACATTACCTGCTACTACACATTTTCCTATAAGATTCATAATATCAACAATTGTAGTGATTGTGATTGGTTCACCCACATTAGTCTCTAATACCTTTACAATTTCTTCGTGTACTTCTTGTAATGGTTCGTGACCACTTGATACACCACCAAAACCTTTGATTGGTTCTCCTGCTGGTCTAATTAATTTATAGTCAAATTCCACTGGTGCTGTACCGTGAAAATGACTTTCTAATAATAGTTTAAGTGATTCTACCCAACCCTCTCTTGTATCAGGTATTTCGAATACTTCTTTGTTTCTACTCTTATTTATACCCTTTACTACGATTTCATTAGCACCTTTAGTGTCAAAACCGACACCAACACCTAACATTGAAGCGTCCATTAGAAAACAAAATGGTTTAGCATAATCTTCTTTGAGTGTTTTAGTGGATACAAATGCACAATTGTTAAGTGCTGCATATAAATTCTTTTCCTCTGTAATTGGTGTTCCCATAGCCCATAAACCACGACCTGGTGGTAAAAACTTCATATTGAAAATTCTATCATACATCTCTTGTGCGGACTTTTGTGCTTGCCACGCATTCCAACCCAATTGATGTGAATCAATATGATTTTTTTGCATAGAATAAGTTCCCTCTACCACTCTTTGAACTGTCTCCCACCATCTTTCATTTTTACCATCATCTTTAATTCTTGAATAGGTTCTCATATAAACTAATTCACCTAAACCATTAAAACCAAACGGTGCTTTTTTTCTTTTATATTTGTCTATAAACTTTTCCGATAACTTAAATTTTTCCATTAACTAAACTCCTTTGTAATCTACTTCCTGTAACACTCATAAATATAATATATATTCAACTTAATTTACGTTTTATTCAAATCCCTCAACATTTTTTTCCATATCGTTATACTTGTTAGCTAATTCTTTTCTTAAAAATTCTTGACTATTATTCATCTTACTTTGTGCATCTTTTCCGAATTGGCTACTACCCTCAAATATCTGAACTTGTCCAATATTTGTATTTATTGTAGCTGGATAAGTCACACCATCAATACCAAATCTATTTTTAATCACGTGAAATCTACCTGTATTAGCAATTTTATCTTCTACTTTACGACTCATACTCATAACAAAATCAGCAGTCATAACTTTACTATAATCTTCTGCAACTTTATCAGCACCAATCACATCCTCTTCTAATGCTGAACGATTAGCTTGAGACGCTGTCCATATGGGAACTTCTAACTCACCAGCTAATCCTCTTAAATCTTCATAAATAGTTCCAAGAGCGTGTCTTTTTTCTCTAAACGTACCAACGGACATTAATATATCAGCATAATCAACTAATACAATATCTGGTTTTACACCACTTATTTCAATCTGTTTTAAATGTGCTCCTATTGTTTGTACACTAGCTGATTTTGTAGGAAAATATTTAATTAATAATTTACCTGGTAGTTTTGATATTTTAGCTTGTACATCATCTTTATAATATTTAATATTAGCAGTAGTAACACCACTAAAGATAGAATCATACCTCAAACCGACATAATTTTCATTTAACTCTAATGTATAATGAACTACAGTTTTACCATCTTTTAGTGCACCAGCACCTAAAGCTTGAAGTGTCCAAGATTTACCAATACCAGCAGGAGCAACTATGACACCAAGTTCACCTACACCCAAACCACCATCCATAATATCATTAACTACATCCCAAGGCGTATTAACTGTTATTCTTGCGGATTCTTCAAGTCTTAATTGTAAAGATTCTATATAATCTTGTCCTAAATCTCGTGTAGTACCAGCTTTCATAGCTTCATCTATAATAGATTTTATACCATCATAATTTTTATTTTCTAATAAATCTACAGATTCTAAAATAGCACTTTTCAATGTTTGATTTTTACAAAAGTCAAGTGTTTCTGATTGTACAAATTCTAAATCTGTAGCTTCTATATTTTTCCATACTTCTCTTAATTTATCTACAACACCAGATTTTAGTACATCATCATCTATTTCATCTATTTTATATTTTATAACTTCAAGTGTTGGTTGTTTTTTATACTCATAATAATATTCTTTAATTGATTTAACCAACCACTTATTTGAATCTGAATCAAACATAGATGGGTTCAAAATATCACTAATAGTTTGAATAAATTTTACATTCCCCATTAATGAAGCTATAATCTTTGATTGAAATGATGTTCCAAATTGTGTTAGGGTTTCACTCATATGTTTTCTCTGCATAATGATTTAATTGATTAAAATTAGTAAGTAACCAACTATCAACATTAGGAAGTGCTGTATATAATTTATCTTCTAAAAACATTTTTTGAAACTTATATTTTACTAACCTATTAATTGGTTCGTTAACTCTTTCTATTATCTTTGTTTTTGTAGAACCAGAAATGTCCACATCAGATAACTGCATTAATTTGTAATTCAATTCTATAACATCTTTTGCGTCTGGTAATTCTGTAATAACCTCATCTATATTAACTATACGATTTTCGCTCAAAAACGGTAATTTTTTTTGTATTGTTTTTAAACCTAATCCTTTAACTCCAGAAATATTATCTGACTTATCACCATCTATAACTCTATACCAAATATAATTGTGTGATGATATACCAAACTCATCAAGTACAGATTGTTCATCATACATTTTCTTTTTAGTAGGACTCCATATTTTTATCCTACCATTTGCTAACTGAAGAAAATCTTTATCAGTAGACATAATTGTAATTTGAGATTCAGTAAGAACTTGTCTACATAAATAACCAATCGTATCATCAGCTTCAATATTATCATACGATAATACAGTTATAGGAAGAGCATCTAAATACTCAACCACTCTTTGTAACTGCATAATCATATTTTGTTTCTCATCTTCTTGAGAAGCAAAATCATACGCACGATTTACTCTGTATTTAGTTTTACGATTTTGTTTATATTCTGGATATAATTTACGGCGACGGGTAGACCCACCCTTACCATCAAACACTATGATGACACGGGTAGGTCTAAACATATTTATGGTATAACCAATACTTCTTAGAAAACCAACTATTCCACCAACGTGAATACCATCATCGTTAGTAGTCGGTATAACACTAAATACTCTAATAAAAGTATTTAAGCCATCTATTATAAGTACTTTATCATTAGGTTGACCACCGTCTAAAGACCCACCTTTTTTCTTTATTTCATCGAATATAGAAAGATATTTACTATTACTCACTATCTTCCTCTTCTACAACTACGTCATCGATACCGAAATTCTTTTCATATTTTAGAATTACTTTATCACAGATTAAGTTATAGCAATACTCTCTGAAATCCTCATCTTTAAGTTGTTCACTCCAATCTTTAGATTGAAATTTAAGTTCTTTACCCTCGTGATTATTCATTGTATACCAGGCTCCACCTTGTTTTACAAGATTGTGGTCTTTCATAACTTTCAACCAACTACCCTCATCATCAATACCACTTTCAAAGTAAAGTTCAAAATCAGCGTGTCTCATTGGAGGCCCTAATCTATTCTTAATAACTTGAGCTCTCATTTTCATACCGATGTTATTATTCTTTTTATCTTTGATTTGACCTGTATTCTTTAATCTAATACGAGTTGATGCGTGAAATGGTAATGCTTTTCCACCACTTGTAGTCCACGGGTCTCCAAACATTACACCAAGTTTTTGTCTAAGTTGATTAGTGAACACAAGAGCTATCTTTTGTCTACCAATCATTTGAGTAATCTTTCT
>CEUZ01134804.1_pt1 | contig 14473 bp, 11 predicted proteins | sample 361511 | NCBI WGS metagenome assembly CEUZ01 (sample SAMEA2622822, study PRJEB7988) | marine metagenome | biome: marine biome (ENVO:00000447); feature: surface water layer (ENVO:00002042); material: "saline water (ENVO:00002010), including plankton (ENVO:xxxxxxxx)" | depth 5 m
GAAATAATAAGAGGTACTGGTGATGCATGTAGAAATAGGATTTTTGCATCTGCATATGGTTTGGACCCTGATTTCTTTGCTTTTTATAGGTCTATGAAATCATATGAAGAATCACTAGGATCAGATACAACAATTGTTTTATCTCCAGATAGTGAATTTTTTAAATATTTAAACGATCCCAATGCCTTATCTGATGAAAATTCTAATTTAACAAAATTAAGCGCTAAAAACCTTGAATTAATAAATCTTATTCAAAGCAATGGAAGATTAAGCGATAAGCTTTGCCCAGAAATGGTCGAAATAGATTAATTTCGTTATGACAAGATTTTATTTAAATATTTTAATAATATCATTTCTATTTCTATTTACAGCTCCAATTAATGCAATAGAACTTCCAGATTTCACTGAATTAGCAGAAAAATATTCACCTTCCGTCGTAAACATTCTTTCAGAAAAGGAATTTAAAGATGATGAAAAGGAAGATGATTCAAGAGATAATCCCCCTTTCTTTTTTGATGATCCCTTTAGAGATTTTTTTGATAGAAGACCAAATCGAAAAAATAGGAGACCTATAAGATCGGGCGGGTCTGGTTTTATAATCTCTGAAGATGGTTATATTGTTACAAACAATCATGTTGTTGAAGGAGCAACAACGGTAAAGGTAACTCTCAATAATGATGAAACTTTTGTAGCAGAAGTGGTTGGGCTTGATTCAAGAATGGATTTGGCGCTCTTAAAGATTGACACAAAAAAAGACCTTCCTTTTATAACTTTTGGTGATAGCAAAAACACTAAGGTTGGAGAGTGGGTAATTGCTATAGGCAATCCATTAGGTCTGGGTGGAAGTGTTACAGCTGGAATTATTTCAGCTGTTGGAAGAGATATTCGTTCAGGACCTTATGATAGTTTTATCCAAACTGACGCGCCCATTAATAAAGGAAATTCCGGGGGTCCATTGATAAATCTTAATGGAGAAGTAATTGGAGTTAATACTATGATATTTTCTCAAACAGGCGGTTCAATCGGTATAGGTTTTTCTATTCCATCGGAATTAGTGCAACCAGTCATAAGTCAGCTTAAAGAATTTGGTGAAACAAGGAGAGGGTGGCTTGGTGTTCAAATACAAGAAATAACTGAAGAAGTTGCAAAGGATATGGATTTACAAGAGGAAAAAGGAGCTTTGGTAACTCAAGTAGTTAAAGGAAGCCCAGCTGACAAAGCTGGAATAGAAACAGGCGATGTAATCATTAAATTTGGAAATAAAGAAATTAACAAAATGAGAGAATTAACAACTAATGTTGCTAATACAGAAATAGGAAAAAATGTAAGAGTTGAATTACTAAGGTTAGGAAAGAAAAAAACAGTCACAGTTAAGTTAGGTAGGCTAGAAGGAAATGAAGATTCTTATCTTGAAGGAGAAATAGGCGATGAATCGAAAAAGATTCTAGGTCTTAGATTTGGAGAATTAACTCCTGAGATAAGAAGAAAAGAGAGCATACCTTCAAACGTTGTTGGTGTAGCCGTTATTAGTGTTGATGAAGATTCGGAAGCTCTTTCTAAAAAAATAACTGAAGGAAGTGTTCTAATGAGTATAACATTCCAAAAAGTTACAGGAAATTTAACTTATCAATCAACTGTTAAGGTAAATAATCCTGAACAAGCTTATAAATTACTGGAAGAAAGACAAGAAGCTGGTGATGAACGAATTCTTGTAAGGGTTTGGAGGCCTGAATATAGGGTATCATCCATAGTTGCTTTATCTTTTAATTATAAAGACGATTCAAATTAAATTAATCTATTTTATGAGATATAAGACCATCTAATAATTTTGGTTCAAACCATGTTGATTTTGGTGGCATTACTTCATTCGCATCTGCAACATCGATAAGAGATTCAATTGGAGTTGGAAATAAAGAAAACGCTATATCAAAACTACCCTCATCCACTTTCTTTTCTAGTTCCTTTAAACCTCTTGCACCGCCAACAAAGCCTATTCTGTTATCCCTTCTTTCATCTTCAATGCCCAACAAGGGAGAAATAATGAAATCATGAAGAATAGATACATCTAGTGACTTAACGGGGTCATTTGAAATTTTGTCTTCTTCTTTAAAAACTAGATGGTACCAAGTTTTATTAATATACATTCCAAATTCATTTTTTTTTCTAGGTTTATAGGGCTTGTCTTTTTCTTCGATTAAAAAGTTCTTATTAATATTTGTTAATAAACCTTCTTTTGAATAACCATTCAAACCTAATACAATTCTATTATAATCAAGAATTGTCATTTCTGAATGAGGAAACGCAACAGCAAGAAAAAAATTATAATTTTCTGATCCATTGTGATTTTTGTTATATTTAATCTTTTCATTCCTTACTCTGGATGCAGCAGCTGATCTGTGGTGTCCATCAGCAATAAAAAGCTTACCTAAGGAATTTACCTCATTGATTATTTTTTCAATTTCCTTTTTTTTATTAATAATCCAAATTTTGTGATTAGAAGAATCGGGCCCTATTACATTATAAATTGGATCTCCAATTTTATTTTTTTCAAGTATGCTGCTTATTTGTTTATTTTCTTTATAAGTTAATAATACTGGACCAGTTTGAGCACCTAATTCTTTTATATTTAAAACCCTGTCATCTTCCTTTATAGGTGTTGTATATTCATGTTTTTTGATAAGATTTTCTTCATAAGCTTCAATCGAAGCAACACATCCAAAGCCTGTTTGAATTTTTCCGTTCATCGAGATTTCATACAGATAGATACTTTCCTCCTCTTCTTGGAATAAAATTCCCTCTTTGATAAAATTTGAAAGATTTTCAGCCCCTTTTTTATAAACTTTTTTGTCATTAAAGTTTATTCCGTCTTCTAAATCTATTTCTGGTTTTGATATATGTAAGAAACTATAAGGTTTACCTTTTGCCATTTCTTTTGCTTCTTTTGAATCTAAAACATCATATGGAGGGGCAATAACCTCACTAGCATTGTTTTGCTTTGGTCTTAATGCCTTAAATGGACTTATTAATAACATATTACTCTTGGTGATTATTCTGTTTATCTTTAATTAACATATTTGAATAAAATTGTTTGATAAAATTTTATATATATTTTTTAATATAATTAAGGAAGATATCACCATATGAAAAATAAAATTATCCTTATCTCTGGTCCAACAGCTTCTGGAAAATCTAATTTTGCATATAAAGTCGCAAAAAAGATTAATGGAGAGATTATCAATGCAGATTCTATACAAATATATAAAGATTTAAAAATACTTACAGCTAGGCCCAATATTAAGGATAGTGACCCTGTGCATCATTTATATGGTTTTTTAGGAGGCGAAGAAGTCTGGTCAGTTGGTCAATGGATTAAAGTTGCAAAAGATATTTCTGATAAAATAATAGCTAAGAAAATGACTCCAATTATTGTTGGTGGAACTGGCTTATACTTTAAAGCTATTACCGAAGGTCTTTCTCCTATACCTGATATTGATCCAAAGATTAGAGAGGAATTCATAAATTTATTGAAATCTAAAGGAATAAATAGTCTTAGTAAAATTTTAAAAGATTTAGATCCAGTGGCTTATAAAAAAATAGGATCAAATGATCAACAAAGAACTTTAAGAGCTCTAGAGGTTTATAAGGGTACAAAGAAAAAAATCTCAGATTTCTGGAAAATTAAAAGAGTTAAACTTTTTAATAATGAGTTTAAGAAAATTAAACTCACAATTTCTAGGGATTTATTGTACGAAAAGTGTGACAAAAGATGTGAAGAGATGATTAATCAAGGCGCTATAGAAGAAGTTAAAAACCTTTTAGAAAAAAAATATAAATACAATGCCCCCGTAATGAATGCAATTGGCGTGAAAGAGATTCGGCAATATTTAGAAAAAAAAATAGAATTAATTGATGCAGTAAATTTAATTAAATACAGAACGCATCAATATGCTAAAAGACAGATTACTTGGTCAAAACATCAGATGATTACATGGGAAGGTCTTTCTACGCAATTATCAGACAAAATAATAGATAATTTTATTAAAAAATTATAAAATTGCTTGACCTTATTGTAATTAAAATTTAATTTTCGCAAATAATTTATTGGAATTTATTATGGTTGAATTAACTGGTGCAGAAGTAATACTAAAGGCGTTGAAAGATCATTCTGTAGAGCACATATTTGGTTACCCGGGCGGGGCAGTATTACCCTTATATGATGAACTTTTTAAAAGTAATGATAGCCCTCATCATATTTTAGTTAGACATGAGCAGGGTGCTGCGCACGCTGCTGAAGGTTATGCCAGGTCAACTGGAAGACCTGGTGTTTTGATTGTTACATCTGGACCAGGAGCAACCAACGCAGTAACTGGGTTAACGGATGCTATGATGGATTCTATTCCAATAGTATGTATATCTGGGCAAGTTCCAACCCATTTAATTGGAACAGATGCATTTCAAGAAGCTGATACAGTTGGGATAACTAGGGCTTGCACAAAACACAATTGGCTAGTTAAGGATCCAAATGACCTTGCTAGGATAATTCATGAAGCTTTTCATGTTGCGACTTCTGGTAGGCCAGGTCCCGTTGTTGTTGATATACCTAAGGATATTCAGTTTGCAGATGCAAAATATTTACCTCCTACAGATATAAAAAATGATAATTACAAGCCCCAGGTTAAGCCTGATATGAGATTTATTGATGAAGCAATAGAATTAATGGCTAGTTCTAAAAAACCTATCTTTTATACTGGAGGCGGGGTAATTAATTCTGGCCCTGAAGCCAGTCATTTATTAAAGGAATTGGTTCTATTAACAGGATTTCCAATAACAAGTACATTAATGGGATTAGGTGCCTTCCCATCTGATGAAAAGAATTGGTTAGGTATGCTTGGTATGCATGGAACTTATGAAGCTAATCTTGCTATGAATGAGTGTGATCTTTTGATAAATATTGGAGCTAGATTTGATGATAGAGTTACTGGAAGATTAGATGCATTCTCTCCAAATTCAAAAAAAATACATGTTGATATTGATCCATCTTCTATGAATAAGACTGTACCTATAGATATTCCAATCTTAGGAGATTGCGCTCATGCATTAGAAGGATTGCTCCTTAAGTGGAAATCGAAAGGGCATAAAGTAAAAATTGATGATTGGATAAAGAAAATTGAAATTTGGAGAAAGAAAAAATCTCTAAATTATAAGAAATCAAATGACACGATTAAACCTCAATACGCGGTTGAAAGACTTTATGAATTAACTAAAGATAAAGATGCCTTCATTACAACCGAGGTTGGACAGCATCAAATGTGGGCAGCCCAGTATTATAAATTTAATGAACCTAATCGCTGGATGACTTCGGGTGGACTTGGCACTATGGGGTATGGCTTACCAGCGGCAATAGGTGTTCAGGTTGCTCACCCAAAGAGTTTAGTGATTGATATTGCTGGCGAAGCATCAATTCTTATGAACATGCAAGAAATGTCAACGGCAGTTCAGCACAAACTTCCAGTTAAAATCTTTATTTTAAACAACCAATATATGGGCATGGTCAGGCAGTGGCAGGAATTATTACACGGAGGAAGATATTCGCATTCTTATACAGATTCTCTTCCTGATTTTGTAAAACTTGCTGAAGCTTATGGTTGTCTTGGGGTAAGAGCATCTAATCCAAAAGAATTAGATAAGAAAATTAAGGAAATGTTAGATTATGATGGGCCTGTTATATTTGATTGTGTTGTTGATCAGGATGAAAACTGTTACCCGATGATACCTTCTGGTGCAGCTCATAATGAGATGTTGCTTGGTGAAAGTGATGACAATCCAGAGGTTTCCGATGAAGGAAAGGTTTTAATTTAGTATGATTAAAATCAAGAAAGAAGCTATAGAGTCACACACTATCTCCATAAGAGTAGATAATGAAGCCGGAGTCTTGGCTAGGGTAATTGGTCTTTTTTCTGGAAGAGGATACAATATAGAAAGTCTAACAGTTGCAGAAGTTGATCAAGATAGCCATAAATCAAGAATAACTATTGTTACAAATGGTAGTCTTATGACAATAAATCAAATCAAATCTCAACTCGAGAGACTTGTTCCAGTTCATTCAGTCGAAGATCTAACCACCGACGGGTCATCTATTGAAAGAGAGATGGCATTGATTAAAGTTGTATGTGAAGGAGAAAAACGTGAAGAGGTTATTAAGCTTTCAGAAATCTATAGAGCAAAAATAGTTGATACTACGAAGAACTCTTTTGTTTTTGAGCTAACTGGTGCTATTGATAAGATAAATTCTTTTATAGAAATGCTACGTCCTCTTGGCCTAGAGGATATTTCAAGGACTGGTTTGGCAGCAATTTCAAGAGGCACAAAAAAATAATTTGCATAAGGAGAATATTATGAAGGTTTATTATGATAGTGATACAAACAAAGATCTTATTAAGCATAATAAGATAGCTATCATTGGTTATGGCAGCCAAGGACATGCGCATGCTCTAAATTTGAGGGATAGCGGAGTAAATGAAATATGCATTGCATTAAGAGATGATTCTGGTTCTCGATCTAAAGCCGAAAACGCAGGCTTTGAAGTTAAAAATGTTTCTGAGGCAGCTAAATGGGCCGATATAATGATGATGGTGACTCCAGACGAGCTGCAAGCTGATATTTACAATGATGAAATAGAACCTTATCTGAAAGAAAATGGTTCTTTGTTTTTTGCCCATGGTTTAAATATTCATTTTAACCTTATTAATGCTAGAGAAGATTTAAATATAATTATGGTTGCTCCTAAAGGTCCAGGTCATACAGTAAGATCGGAATATGAGAGAGGCGCAGGAGTTCCATGTTTAATTGCTGTAAATCAAGATTCTACAGGAAATGCTCTTGATATTGGTCTTTCTTATGCCTCACTTATTGGAGGAGGGAGAGCGGCGATAATTGAAACAACATTTAAAGAAGAATGTGAAACAGATTTATTTGGTGAACAAGCGGTTTTATGTGGAGGAGTGGTTGAATTAATAAGAAGCGGTTTTGATACTCTTGTCGAAGCAGGATATGCACCTGAAATGGCTTATTTTGAATGCCTTCATGAGATGAAATTAATAGTAGATCTCATGTATGAAGGCGGTATTAAAAATATGAATTATTCTATTTCTAATACTGCTGAATATGGTGAATATGTTTCTGGGCCTAAAGTTATTGGTGAAGAATCCAAAGCAGCTATGAAAAAAATCCTTTCAAATATTCAATCTGGTGAATTTACCGAAGAATGGATAAATGAAAATAAAAAAGGTTCTAATAAGGAATTTTTTGCAATGAGAGAAAAATCTAATTCTCATTCCATTGAAAAAGTTGGAACTAAACTTAGAGATATGATGCCGTGGATAGGTGAAAACTCATTGGTTGATAAAGAAAAAAATTAATTTTCTTGAATAAATATAAATTTTCATGCATTTATCTTTCAAAGGTAATGAAATGAAACAACTAAGTTTAAATAGAAAGTTATTTGATAATGATGCCTCATCATTAAACAATCAAACTTTGCTTGTTTCAAATTTACTAGCATTACTCCTGATCTGCCTCTGAGATACTTTTTTTGTAATTCTCAGAGGTAAAAAACAAATTCATTAATATTGGAGTAAGTTATGAGTAAAGAAGAAAACTATATAAAAATTTTTGACACAACCCTTCGGGATGGTGAGCAGTCACCAGGAGCATCCATGTCTCTTGATGAAAAACTGCAAATTGCAGAAATTTTTGATGAAATGGGAATTGATATAATTGAAGCAGGTTTTCCTATTGCTTCAAATGGTGATTTTGAAGCTGTCAGTGAAGTTTCAAAAATTATCAAGAATGTGAAAGTTTGTGGACTTTCTAGGGCTGGTCAAAAGGATATTGATAGGGCAGGAGAGGCTTTAAAGCTAGCAAAGAATCCTAGAATACATACCTTTATTTCAACTAGTCCAGTTCATATGGAATATAAACTTCAAATGAGTGAAGAAGAGGTGCTTGATGCTATAAATTTTTCAGTATCTAGAGCGAGAAATTTGGTTGATGATGTTCAGTGGTCTGCTGAAGATGCGACACGGACTGATAGGGAATTTTTATTTAAATGTGTCGATATGGCAATTTCATCGGGTGCAACAACAATTAATATTCCTGATACAGTTGGATATACTACCCCAGATGAGTATTATGAAATTATAAGTTCATTGATAAACAATATCCCTTCATCTGACAAAGTAATTTTTTCTACACATTGTCATAATGACTTAGGACTTGCTGTAGCAAATTCTTTATCTGGTGTTAGAGCTGGGGCAAGACAAATTGAATGCACTATGAACGGCATAGGTGAAAGAGCAGGTAATGCAGCTTTAGAAGAAATAGTTATGTCTATGAAAGTGAGAAGTGATATTTTAAATTATAAATCAGATGTTGATACTACTCTTTTTACAAGAGCTTCAAAATTAGTTTCTTCGGTTACATCGTTTCCAGTTCAATACAATAAAGCTATTGTTGGAAAAAATGCGTTTGCTCATGAATCAGGAATCCATCAAGATGGTATGCTTAAAAATAATGAAACATATGAGATTATGACTCCAGAAAGTATCGGTCTAAATGAATCGACATTAGTCATGGGCAAACATTCAGGAAGACATGCTTTTAAAGAAAAAGCCAAAGAGTTAGGATATTTACTTGCAGACAATCAGTTAAATGATGCTTTTTATAGATTTAAAGACTTAGCGGATAAAAAAAAGGAAGTATTTGATGATGATATTATTGCTTTAATTGATGATGAATACTCGAAAGGTTTAGATGTAATAAAATTGATTTCTTTATTTATTCAAGCTGGCACAGAAGGGCCTCAATATGCAGATCTTACATTAGATTTTGATGGAAAGATCGTTCAAAAGAAGTGTGAAGGTGATGGGCCTGTAGATGCTTTATTTAATGCTATAAAAGCTATTGTACCACATACAGCCAGTTTACAACTATATCAAGTTCATGCTGTTACGGAAGGAACTGATGCACAAGCAGAAGTTAGTGTAAGATTGCACGAATCAGGTAAGACAGTTATTGGAAGAGGTGCTGATACAGATACTTTAGTCGCTTCTGCAAGGGCATATATAAGTGCTTTAAATCGATTAATGGTTAAAAGAGAAAAAAATGTACCCGAGGAGATAGCGAATTAACCATTAAGGAGATCTTCTTGAAGAGTATTTTCAATTTTTTAAGTTCTGATTTAGCAATTGATTTAGGGACCGTAAATACTCTTATATATTTAAAAGAAAATGGTGTTGTTTTAAATGAGCCTTCAGTATTAGCAATAGATACATCTGAAAGAAAAATGAATATATTGGCTATAGGAAATAAAGCCAAAAAGATGGTAGGAAGAACGCCAGAGAATATAAAAACAGTTACTCCAATGCAGGAGGGTGTAATTGCAGATTTTTTGGCTGCAGAGGAGATGATAAAATATTTTATTAAAAAATCTTCCGATAGTAGAAAATTATTTAGTCCTAAGCTTATTATTTGTGTTCCCGCCAATTCTACTCCAGTAGAAAGAAAAGCTATTTTAGAAACTGGTCTTGCTGCGGGCGCAAGAAAAGTATATCTCATAGAAGAACCTTTAGCAGCTGCAATCGGCGCTAATCTCCCTATTATGGAAGCAAAAGGTTCGATGATTATTGATATAGGTGGAGGTACAACTGAAATTGCAATTATTTCTCTTGGTGGTGTTGTATTTTCTAAGTCTATAAAAGTTGGAGGAAATAAATTTGATGAATCAATAATTTCTTATTTAAGAAGAAATGAGAATATTTTAATTGGAGAAGTTACTTCGGAAGATCTTAAAAAAAATATTGGTTCAGGAATAATTCCAAAACATGGTGAAGGTAAAAAAATGAGAATTAAAGGTAGAGAGATTACTGAAGGTGTTCCTGTTGAGAAAGATATTTCTGAGAGACATGTTGCTGAAAGCCTTGCAGAACCGCTTTTTGAAATTGTTGAAGCTATTAAAGAAGCCCTTGAATCAGCTCCCCCTGAACTTACCGGTGATATATATGATGATGGCGTAATGCTTACTGGAGGAGGCTCCTTGTTAAAAAACACTGATATAGTAATTGAAAAGGCAACAGGGTTAAAAGTAAAATATGCTTCTGATCCATTATTATCTGTTGCTAATGGATCTGGAAAAGTATTAGAAAATATTAGAACTATGAGAAAGTCCTTAAGTTCAACTTATGCCAGTTATTAGCGGAATCAGTTTAAATAAACTATGTATGAAAAAAACAACGACATAAACCGTCGTGTATTTTTTGTGGGCGGCGGAATGGTTTTACTTTCCTCATTCCTTCTTTCTAGGTTGTGGAGCCTTCAAATAAATCAAAATAATAAGTTTTCTCTACTATCTGATAAAAATCGTATTAGATTAGTTCCGGTAAATCCTAAAAGAGGAAACTTTTTTGATAGGAACGGACAGCCTTTAGCAATTAATACATCCAATTTTAAGTTAATATTTAATCCGAATAAATCATTATTAAATGAAGAATTAATACAAAAGATCTCTCAGCATATAAGTTTAAACTCTAATGAGCTAAAAAGAATAAATAAATCATTAAGAAAAAACTCCAACGGTAAGATCAATATTAAAGATAACCTAACCATTGAAGAGATTTATTTATTAAATAATTTGGATGTCGATTTCCAACATTTCCAAGTAGAGGATGATTCAAAAAGATCATATTTAGATTCGACAAGTTTTTCTCATGTAATTGGGTATATAGGTGAGGTTAATAATAAAAATTCGAACAGAACTGTTATTTCTGGTGTTGTAGGTCTAGAGGCAAGATACAATGATATTTTATCCGGCCATCTTGGGCACATAAAAACGGAAGTTAATTCATCAGAAAAGAATGTTCGTGTTCTAGAAAAAAACCAAGCTATTGACGGGCAAGATATCATCTTAACTATTGATAAAAATCTTCAAAAGGATGTTTTTTCTATAATGGGTAAAAATACTGGTGCCGCAACAGTCATGAATGTACAAAATGGAGAGTTACTTGCCTTATGTTCTACCCCAAGTTTTGATAACAATAAATTTATTGATGGTTTTAGCGTAAAAGAATGGGATGAATTATCGAATAATGAAAAAAATCCATTCTTAAATAAAGCCATTAATGGCGAATATCCTCCAGGTTCTACATTTAAAATTGTAACCGCTTTAGCTGGTTTGGAAGAAGGCCTTCTTAACCCTAACGATAAGATTTTTTGTGAAGGAAAAACAACTTATGGAGATAGAGATTTTCATTGTTGGAAGGACAAAGGACATAAAGAAGTAGATTTAAGAAAAGCCATTAAAGAGTCTTGTGATGTTTATTTTTATAGTCTTGCTAGTAAATTAGGAGTTAAAAAGATAAGTAAAATGGCGTTTCGTTTAGGTTTAGGAAAAAATTATAATTTAATAAGCAATAATGAAAGAAAAGGACTTCTTCCTACAAGAGAATGGATAAAAAATAATTTAAATAATAAATGGAATTTGGGGGATACCTTAGTAGCTGGTATAGGGCAGGGATATATTTCTGCGACTCCAATTCAGTTAAATGTAATGATAGCCATGATTGCAAATAAAGGGTTTTATATTGAACCTAGTATTATTAAATCTCCCAAAATTAAAGAAAAAAGAAGATTAACAAAACCAGCAGGGTTTAATTTTGATAATGTTGATCTTATAAGGAATTTACTTGATATAGCCGTTAATGAAAGCGGAAGTAATGCCTATTCTAGCAGAATTATAAAAAATGACTGGAGAATGGCCGGGAAAACAGGAACTTCTCAGGTAAAAGAGATAACCGCTGAGGAAAGAAATCAAGAGGTAATTATTTCAAAGAATTGGGAAGAAAGAGACCATGCTCTTTTCGTTGGCTATGCACCAACAAAAAAACCTAAATATGCCGTTTCAATAGTTATTGAACATGGAGGATCAGGAAGTCAAAAAGCTGCCCCATTAGGAAGAGATATATTATTAGCCTGTCAAAATATTAAAGGCTCTAGATATAGGGTTTAAAATTATGAATCAAAATCTTGGACAAAATTTAATTTATAAAGAAAGAAATTTCTTTGAGAGAATATCGAGAATAAATTATGGAATACCATTTTGTTTAATAATTTTAGGTTCGACCGGCGTGCTAATGCTGTTTTCGGTTTCTGGCGGAGTGTATAACGATTTGGTTTTTAATCATATAATACGTCTTTTGATAGGTTTTTGTTTTTTTCTTTTTTTTTCTTTTATAAGTTTCAGAATTCTAAGAATAATTTCTCCACCGATATATTTCTTGATTCTGATGATGCTATTTTGGTTATATTTTTTCGATACTAATAATGTATCAAGGTGGGTAAATTTAGGTAATACAAGTTTTCAGCCATCAGAATTCTTAAAATTTATCTTAATTATTACTATCGCTTCCTATTATAGTTTTTTTGGAGAAAATAAATCAAAGAAGTTAAGGTACAGTATTGCCCCTATTTTTTTAATTACGCTTCCTGCTTTTTTAATTATTAATCAACCAGACCTTGGAACGGCTATTTTAATTCTCATAGCTGGTTTTGCTACTATTTTTTTCTCAGGATTGTATTTAAAATGGGTATTTTTTGGTTCTCTATCAGTGTTTGCATCTATTCCGTTGATAATAAATAATCTTAAGCCTTATCAGATGAAAAGATTAGAAGTTTTCTTTGATCCTGAAAAAGATCCTTTTGGTTCTGGTTATCATATTATTCAGTCAAAAATAGCAATAGGTTCTGGGGGATTGACAGGTAAAGGTTTTATGAACGGTACCCAAAGTAAATTAAATTTTCTTCCAGAAAAACATAATGATTTTATGTTAGCAGTTTTACTTGAAGAGACAGGTTTAATTGGAGGCATATTTATTTTTTCTATCTTTTTATATTTAATAATAATTTCCGTACACACATCAATTATAGCGAGAAGTCGATTTAGTTCTATAGCATGCGGAGCTATTGCGGTTTTGATTTTTTTATATTTCTTTATAAATTGTGCGATGATCACTGGTTTAATTCCTATTGTAGGAGTTCCAATTCCGATGTTATCTTATGGGGGATCGGCGATAATTTCTATGTGTGCAGCTATGGGCTTTGTCCTTAATGCGAGACTGAATAGGGATGTGAGGATAGAAAGTTTTCTTGATGGATAAAGAGTTACATCCAATTGATCAAATAATTGAGGAAAGATGCCCCAAACTCATGAGAAATAAATTTTTCTGGTCGTTGGTTAGGCCTACAATTTATAAAGTCTTTAAATATCAGACAGCAAAAAATATAACCGATGATATTTCCAATAAGTCAGGTTATGGTTGTTTTGAATATCTAACAAATCTTCTTAATTTTAATCTAGAAATTAAGAATCTGAACAATATCCCAAAAAAAGGCCCAATAATATTAGCAGGAAACCATCCTACAGGCTTAACTGATGGAATTGTTATGTTTGAAGTCCTAAAAGACAGAAGACCTGATTATACTCTTTATGCCAATATTGACATGATAAAGTTATCCAAAGGATTTGAAGACATAATAATCCCGGTAGACTGGAACGAAAAAAATAAAACCGCGCAAAAGAGTAGAGAAATTTTAAAAAGAACTAAGATGACTCTTAATAAAGGAAATTGTTTGTTGGTATTTCCTTCTTCAAGGCTTTCAAAAAGGGTAGGGCTTAAATTAATTGAAAGGCCATGGCTGAATACAATTATCAAATTGTCTAAAAAATATAATGCTCCAATAATTCCGTTCCATATGACGGGTCATAATTCTCTTTTTTATTATTTTTTAGATATTTTTAATGAGGAGCTTAAAAATATTAGTTTATTTAGTGAACTTGTTAATAAAAAAGAGTTTAAATATAAAATTACTTTTGGAAAAATAATTGATCCAGATTCTTTGAAGGCTGATCTCCAAAAAGAAACTGAGAAAATACAAAAATATGTAGAATTTACTCTTGGTAAACCGCCTCTAATCTTGTAATTTTAAGGGGTCAATAATTTTAAGAGGAACAAATGAAGGAAGTTTCAAAAAACCCTGAAAATTATAATCTTTTAGATCCAAAAGTTATTGAGAGCCCTTACGATGCTTATGCAGCATATAGAGAGAATGCCCCAGTTTATTTAAGCCCCGATACGGGGTTTTATATTGTTACCAAATATGATGATTTAAAAAGAGTTCTGACTGATTATGAATTTTTTTCTAGAGACATAGCCGCCTATTGGGAAAAGAATGTTAAGAAAAAGAAGAAAGGGTATTGGAAGCATGGAAATAGTGTAGGAAAGGTTTTTCAAGAAAAAGGATGGCGTCAGGTTCCTTGTTTTGGAGCGGAACCGCCCCACCATACAAGATTCAGAAAGGCGGCTAACCCATCTTTTACCGCTAGCAGGGTTAAAAAAATGGAACCCTACATAATAAATCTAAT
>CEUZ01008979.1_pt1 | contig 14467 bp, 10 predicted proteins | sample 361511 | NCBI WGS metagenome assembly CEUZ01 (sample SAMEA2622822, study PRJEB7988) | marine metagenome | biome: marine biome (ENVO:00000447); feature: surface water layer (ENVO:00002042); material: "saline water (ENVO:00002010), including plankton (ENVO:xxxxxxxx)" | depth 5 m
AACCGGAGGTTGGGGGTTCGATTCCCTCCGCTCCTGCCAAAAAAGATAATAAAATGATAAACCCATTAAAATTTGTTCAAAGTGTAAAACAGGAAGCTTTCAAAGTAACCTGGCCAACAAAACGAGACGTACTAATAGGCTCGATCATGGTTTTCGTTTTAGCTGCAGTAGCAGCAATTTTTTTCTTACTATTAGATCAAATTTATAAATATTTGTTGGATATAATATTAACAATTAATTTTTAATATGAAAAATTGGTACATAGTACAGACTTTCTCTGGTTTTGAACAAAAAGTTGCTGAGGTCATTAAAGATAGTGTTAAAAAGAAGAATTTAGATGAATTAATTGAAAAGGTAGAAGTGCCAATGCATGAAATTACGGAAGTAAAAAGAGGGAAAAGAGTTCAAAGAAAAAAAAAATATTTTCCAAGCTATGTACTAGTAAAGATGGAAATGCAAAAAGATCTTTATCATATGATAAAAGATATTCAAAAAGTTACTGGTTTTTTAGGACCTTCAGGAAAACCAGCTCCTGTATCAAGTAAGGAAATTGATAAAATTTTAGGTAATATAAAAGAAGGATCTCTTGCGCCAGAACCAAGACTAAGCTTTGATATAGGTGAGCAAGTAAAAGTTTGTGAAGGACCATTTGCTTCATTTAATGGTTTAGTAGAAGAAGTCGACGAAGAGAAATCTAGACTTAAAGTGTCCGTGTCAATTTTTGGCAGACCTACACCTATAGAATTAGAGTATAATCAAGTGGAGAAATCATAATTATGGCTAAAGAAATAACAGGCTATGTAAAACTTCAAATTAAAGGTGGTCAAGCTAATCCTGCACCACCAGTTGGTCCAGCTTTAGGTCAAAGAGGAATTAATATAATGGAGTTTTGTAAGGCATTTAATGAAAAAACAAAAAGCTTTATGGGAAAACCTGTCCCTGTAGTTATAACTGTATACAAAGATAAAAAATTTGATTTTATTATTAAATCACCACCTGCTTCACATTTTATTAAAGAAGCTGCTAAACTAAAAGGTGGATCGAAAGAACCAGGAAGAGTTGTTGTTGGAACAATTACTATGAAGCAAGCAGAAAAAATTGCTCAAGAAAAAATGAAAGATTTAAATGCACACGATTTAAAAGAAGCAACAAAAATTATATGTGGTTCTGCTAGATCAATGGGCATTGAGGTTAAAGAATAATGAAAAAAATATCAAAAAGGTATAAAAAATTAAAGGAAGCTACCAAAGGTAATAGAGTAATGAATCTAGATGAAGCAATTTATAAAGTAAAAGAAAATTGTAATACTAAGTTTGATGAATCAATAGATGTGTCATTTAAACTGAATATAAAACAAAAAAAAGAAGACTTTAATCTAAGAACAACTGTCAACTTGCCAAACGGTAATGGAAAAAAAGTTAAAGTAGCAGTTTTATGTGAAGAATCAAAAATTAACGAAGCAAAAAAAAGTGGAGCTGATCTATCTGGATCTGAGTCTTTAATACAAGAAATTACTTCAGGAAAAATTAATTTTGATAAACTTGTAGCAACTCCAGGCATGATGCCTAAGATGGGAAAACTCGGAAAGATATTAGGCCCGAAAGGATTAATGCCTAATCCAAAATTAGGGACCGTTACAAATGATATTCCTGCTATTGTTAAATCTATCAAATCAGGCCAAATAGAAATAAAAAATGATCAGGATGGTAACCTAGCAGCATCAATTGGTAAAAAGAGTTTTGCTTCAGAAAAAATTAAAAAAAATTATCAATCTATTTTAGAAACAATTACAAAAGAAAAACCTAAAGGTATTAAAGGTAATTTTATTTTATCTTCTTATCTAACATCCACAATGGGTGTTTCTTATAAAATCAAAGCTGGAAAATAGGACTTAGTTATGATGAATAAAGAAAAAAAGAAAATCTACATTGAAGAAATGAAAAGTTTTTTTAGTAAAAACAGTTCGGTTTTTGTAACTCATTACCAAGGTCTTACGGTAAAACAAATAGATGTTTTAAAAAATGAAATGAGAAAAAATGGAATTTTATTTAAAGTGACTAAAAATCGTATAACTAAATTAGCATTAGAAGGAACCAAGTTTAAAAAATTAGAAAATTTGTTTACAGGTCCGACAGCTGTAGCATTTTCAGATGACGCAATATCGTCCGCAAAAATATTAACCAAGTTTGCCAAAAGTAATTCAAATTTAAGAATCATTGGTGGAATTATGGATGAAGAGCCTTTATCTACAGAAGATGTGGCTAAAATTGCCACATTACCAACTTTAAATGAAGCAAGAGCTAAAATTGTAGGTATTTTGAAGACTCCAGCACAAAAAATAATGAGTATTTTGCTTGCACCTGGCTCAAAAATTGCTATTTTGGCGCTCGCAAAAAGTAAAAAAGCTTAACAAAATAAAATCACATGGCAGATTTAAATAAAATTATAGACGAATTATCAAAACTTACTGTTGTAGAAGCAGCTGAGCTATCCAAACAACTTGAAGAAAAATGGGGAGTAACAGCCGCAACTGCAGTAGCAGCAGCACCAGCACCAGCAGGAGCAGCTCCAGCAGAAGAAAAATCAGAATTTAAAATTGTTCTAGCAGCATCTGGAGATAAAAAAATTAATGTTATAAAGGAAGTAAGAGCTTTTACAGGCTTAGGATTAAAAGAAGCCAAAGATTTAGTCGAGGGAGCTCCAAAAGAAATTAAAAGCGGAGTTTCAAAAAAAGAGGCTGACGATATTAAGAAAAAGCTTGAAGCAGCTGGAGCTAAAGTAGAATTAAAGTAGTTTTTTTAGGTTAATTTTTTTTTGTTTACATTTTTTATAAATGTAAATTGTTACATGCAATTATCTTTTACTGAGAAAAAAAATATTAGAAAAAATTTTGGAAGGTTAAAAGAAAGTCTATCTATTCCAAATTTAATTGAAGTTCAAAAAAAATCTTATAATCAATTTTTATCTGGCAAAGGAACTTTAGACTCAAATTTACAAAAGGGCCTAAGCAAAGTTTTTGCAAGTGTTTTTCCTATTGAAGAACTATCAGATAAAGCAACTTTGGAATATATATCTTTTAGACTTGAAAAACCAAAATTTAACGTCGAGGAATGTAGACAGAGAGATTTAACCTATGCTTCTGCTCTTAAACCAACTCTTAGATTAGTTATTTACGACATTGATCAAGATAATAATACAAAACAAGTTCTCTCTGCAAAAGAACAAGAAGTTTATATGGGTGATATTCCTTTAATGACTGACAGCGGAACTTTTGTAGTTAATGGCGTTGAAAGAGTTGTAGTTAACCAAATGCACAGAAGTCCAGGAGTTTTTTTTGATCATGATAAAGGGAAAACGCATGCTAGTGGAAAATTATTGTTTAATTGCAGAGTAATTCCAAATCGAGGTTCGTGGCTAGATTTTGAATATGATGTTAAAGATATATTATATTTTAGAATTGATAGAAAAAGAAAATTACCTGTTACAACTTTATTGTATGCCCTTGGTTATACAAAACTTGAAATAATTGATTTATTTTACAATTTTAAAACTTTTAATTTTGATAAAGATAGCAAAAAATGGAAAACAAAATTTGATCCTAATGATTACAAGAGACCTATTAAATTAAGAAATAGTTTAATAAATTATAGCGATGGAAAAACTGTATTAGCAAAAGGATCTAAAATTAATTATGTTATAGCAAAAAAACTTTTTGACGATGGTCTAAAAAATATTTTAATAACTTCTGAATTTTTTTTAAATAAATATATTAAAGAAAATTTAATAAACCCAACAAATAAAGAAGAAACCATTATTAAATCTGGTTCACCTATATTACAGGAGCATTTAGATAAAATTAATGAATTAAATATTAATACACTTTCAATTGTTGATATTGACCCAATTAACAAAGGACCATATTTGCTTGATACGCTAAATATTGATAAAAATAATACTAAAGAAGAAGCCATTTACGATATTTACAAAGTTCTAAGGCCTGGTGAACCTCCTACTTTTGAAATTGCTAAAGATATTTTTAATAATCTATTTTTTAAATCTGACCGATATGATTTATCTGACGTTGGAAGAGTAAAATTAAATAGCAAATTGCAGATAGAATGTAGCGAACAAACAACAATTTTAAGAAACGAAGATATTATAGCTATCCTAAAACATATGCTTGATTTGCGTGATGGCAAAGGAGAAGTAGATGATATAGATCATTTAGGAAACAGACGAGTTAGATCCGTAGGTGAATTAGTCGAAAATCAATTTAGAATTGGAATATTAAGAATGGAAAGAGTTATTAAGGAAAAAATGTCAACTCTTTTAGAAGTTGAATCAGCAATGCCTCAAGATTTAATAAATCCAAGGCCAATAACAGCGGCAATGAAAGATTTTTTTGCTACTTCACAATTATCTCAATTTATGGATCAAACAAATCCTTTATCTGAAATTACACACAAAAGAAGAGTTTCTGCATTAGGACCTGGTGGACTTACAAGAGAAAGAGCTGGATTTGAGGTTAGAGATGTTCACCCAACCCATTACGGACGTATTTGTCCAATAGAGACGCCAGAAGGTCCAAACATTGGATTGATTAATAGTTTGGCTACTTATTCAAGAGTAAATAAATATGGATTTATTGAAAGTCCGTATAGAAAAGTAATTAATAGTAAGGTAACAAGCAAAATTGAATATTTAACAGCAGTAGATGAGGCCAAATATACAATAGCACAAGCAAACTCACATATTAATAAAGAGGGAAATTTTACAGAGGAATTAGTTTCTTGCAGAAAAGCACTAAATTTTATTTTAGCTAAACCAGAGTCAATAGAATATGTTGATGTATCGCCTAAGCAGCTAGTTTCAGTTGCCGCATCATTAATTCCATTTTTAGAAAACGATGATGCCAATAGAGCATTAATGGGTTCAAATATGATGCGTCAAGCAGTTCCTTTGCTTAAACCGGAAGCACCTCTGGTTGGTACGGGAATAGAACAAGATGTAGCTTTAGATTCTGGCGCTACTATCATTTCTAGAAGGGATGGAATAGTTGATAAAATTGATGGAAAAAGAATTGTAGTAAAAGCTTCTGAAAAAGATTTATCAAAAACAGGAGTTGATATTTATAATTTATTAAAATTTCAAAAATCAAATCAAAATACGACAATAAATCAAAAGCCTTTGGTAAAAATAGGAGACCAAATCAGGAAAGGAGATATTATTGCAGACGGTCCTTCTACTAAGTTGGGAGAATTAGCTTTGGGTAAAAATGTTACCGTAGCGTTTATGCCTTGGCTTGGTTACAATTTTGAAGACTCAATTTTAATATCTGAAAGATGTGTTACCGATGATGTTTTTACTTCTGTTCATATTGAAGAATATGAGCTCATGGCCAGAGATACAAAATTGGGTACTGAAGAAATTACTAGAGATATTCCAAATACAAGCGAAGAATCTTTAAGAAATCTTGATGAATCAGGGATAGTTTACATAGGAGCAGAGGTCAAACCCGGAGATATATTGGTTGGAAAAGTTACACCAAAGGGAGATACAATATCAAATCCCGAAGAAAAATTACTTAGATCAATTTTCGGTGAAAAAGCAACAGATGTTAGAGATTCTTCATTAAAAATGCCACCAGGAAGCAATGGTATAGTTGTAGATGTAAGAGTTTTTAACAGACATGGTATAGAAAAAGATGAGCGTTCAACAGCAATAGAAAGAGCCGAAATCGAAGTTGTTCAAGAGGATAAATCTGTTGAGGAAGAAATCTTGGAAAGAAATATAAAAGTTAGAGCTCAAGAAATATTAAATAATAAAAAAATTACCAATAACTTTAAAAATTTTAAAAAAGGTGAAAAAATTAATGTAGAAGATTTAAAAGAATTAAGTTTAAATGATTATTGGAAAATTTCTGTGGAAGAAAAACAAACAGCAAAAGACTTACAGACAATAAGAGAGCAATACACCGAAGTTAAAAATGATATAAAAGACAGATTTGATGATAGGGTTGAAAAAATCCAGCAAGGTGATGATTTGCTACCAAATGTTTTAAAGATGGTCAAAGTTTTTGTCGCTGTAAAGAGAAGTTTAAAACCAGGAGACAAAATGGCAGGTAGACATGGAAACAAAGGGGTTATTAGTAAAATTGTTCCAGTCGAAGATATGCCATATATGGAAAATGGTAAACCGGTCGATGTCGTTTTAAATCCTTTAGGCGTACCAAGTCGAATGAACGTTGGTCAAATTTTAGAAACTCATCTTGGTTGGGCTTGCTCTGAATTAGGTGAGAAAGTTAATGAAATAGTCAAATTTAATACTGATATAAAAAGACGAAATAAACAAATATATGAAATTTTAAAAAAAATATACGGCGAAAAAACTTATAGTGAAAAAATCGAGACATTAAATGAAAGAGAATTAGATGATCTTACTACTACTTTGTCTTTAGGTGTCCCAGTTTCAACACCGGTTTTTGATGGGGCATCAGTAAACGATGTGACCGAATTATTAAAACTTGCTAATTTACCAGATAGTGGCCAGACACAGCTTTGGGATGGAAGAACCGGGGAAGCTTTCGATAGAAAGGTAACAGTTGGTACAATTTATATGTTAAAACTACATCACCTTGTAGAAGATAAAATTCATGCTAGATCAACTGGACCATATAGTTTAGTAACTCAACAACCTTTAGGTGGTAAAGCTCAACTTGGTGGACAAAGATTTGGTGAAATGGAAGTTTGGGCGCTTGAAGCATATGGGGCATCATACACATTACAAGAAATTTTAACTGTGAAATCAGATGATGTTGCTGGAAGAACAAAGGTATACGAAACTATAGTTAAAGGTGATGATAAATTTGAATCTGGTGTACCTGAATCCTTTAACGTTTTAATTAAAGAAATAAGATCACTAAGTTTAAATATTGAATTAAATTAATTTATATGGAAAAAGATATATCAAAATTATTTAAATCAGCTCCAATAGAGCAAACATTTAATAAAATAAAAATTTCATTAGCAAGTCCTGATAAAATTAAATCTTGGTCTTTTGGTGAAATAAAAAAACCCGAAACTATTAACTATAGAACTTTTAAACCTGAAAAAGACGGTCTTTTTTGCGCAAGAATATTTGGTCCTATAAAAGATTATGAATGCTTGTGTGGAAAATACAAAAGAATGAAGTTTAGAGGAATAATTTGTGAAAAATGTGGTGTTGAAGTAACAAGAGCTAATGTAAGAAGAGAAAGAATGGGACATATAGAACTTGCCTGCCCTGTAGCTCATATTTGGTTTTTAAAATCATTACCAAGCAGAATATCATTAGCCGTTGATATGAAACTAAAAGAAGTAGAAAAAGTTTTATATTTTGAAAGCTTTATCGTAATTGAGCCCGGTCTTACCAAACTAAAACCAAATCAACTTCTTACTGAAGAAGAATACGTTAAGTCACAAGAAGAGTACGGGGAGGATGCTTTTCAAGCAGGAATTGGAGCTGAAGCCATAAGAGAAATATTATTAAAACTCGATTTAAATAATGAAAGAGAAAAATTAAGATCTATTCTAAAAGAGATAAAATCAAAAGTTGGAGAAGAGCGAGCAGTAAAAAGATTAAAATTGATCGAAAGTTTTATTGAATCCGGAAATAAGCCAGAATGGATGATATTAACATGTATACCTGTTATTCCTCCAGAGTTAAGACCGCTAGTACCACTTGACGGAGGAAGATTTGCTACATCCGATCTTAACGATTTATATAGAAGAGTTATAAACAGAAATAATAGATTAAGAAGACTAATAGATCTAAAGGCACCAGATATAATTGTAAGAAATGAAAAAAGAATGCTTCAAGAGTCAGTAGATGCTTTATTTGATAACGGACGAAGAGGCAGAGTCATTACAGGAACAGGAAAAAGACCACTTAAATCATTAGCTGAAATGCTAAAAGGTAAGCAAGGTCGATTCAGGCAAAATCTATTAGGAAAAAGGGTAGATTATTCTGGAAGATCGGTAATTGTTGCTGGACCAGAACTTAAATTACATCAATGCGGACTTCCAAAAAAAATGGCAGTCGAATTATTTAAGCCATTTTTATATGCTAAGCTAGACAAGTTAGGATTAGCTACAACCATAAAACAAGCCAAAAGAATGGTTGAAAAAGAAAAAAGCGAAGTATGGGATGCACTAGAAACAATAATAAGAGAACATCCGGTTATATTAAATAGAGCACCAACATTACATAGACTTGGAGTACAAGCGTTCGAAGCAAAGTTAATTGAAGGTAGCGCTATAGAGCTACACCCTTTAGTTTGTGCAGCTTTTAATGCTGATTTTGACGGAGATCAAATGGCTGTACATGTTCCTTTGAGTTTAGAAGCTCAGATAGAAGCCAGAGTTTTAATGATGTCAACAAATAATATATTAAGTCCATCAAACGGAAGACCTATAATTGTTCCAAGTCAGGATATGGTTTTAGGAATTTATTATTTATCTCAATCAAATGAAATTAATGAAAAAACTAAATCACAAGGATATTTCAGTAATGTTGCAGAAATAGAAAAAGCTCTTGATGTAAAAAATATAAGTCTTCACTCAACAATTATATCAAGATATGAAACCGTTGATGAAAAAGGAAACAAGGTAGTTGAAAAACATAAGAGTACTGCGGGTAGATTTATTCTTTCAAGCGTATTACCAAATCATCATAAAATTAAATTTGGATTAGTTGATAGAGTTTTATCGAAAAAACATGTTTCAGAAATAATAGATGTTGTATATCGTTACTGCGGACAAAAAGAGACTGTAATTTTCTGCGATAAAATTAAAGAACTAGGATTTAAACATGCTTTTAAAGCTGCAATCTCATTTGGTAAAGATGATTTAATAATACCAAAAACAAAAGAAAAATTGGTAAATGAAGCTAAGAAACAAATTGAGGATTACGAAACTCAATATGGTGAAGGTCTAATCACACGTGGTGAAAAATATAATAAAGTTATAGATGTATGGTCAAAATGTACAGATTCGGTTGCTAACGAAATGATGAAAGGAATGTCATCTGCAACCAAAATTATGGATAATGGACGAATTCATACAAACTCTGTTTTTATGATGGCTAATTCTGGAGCGAGAGGTTCAGCTGCTCAAATGAAGCAATTAGCTGGAATGAGAGGTTTAATTGCAAAACCATCTGGGGAAATCATAGAAACTCCTATTACTGCAAATTTTAAAGAAGGTTTAACAGCTTTAGAATATTTTAATTCAACACACGGCGCAAGAAAGGGGTTGGCTGATACTGCTTTAAAAACAGCAAATTCAGGATATTTAACAAGAAGGCTTTGTGACGTTTCACAAGATATTTCAATAACAAAAACAGAATGTGACTGTAAGACAAAAAATTGTCTTACTATGAGTGAAATTATTGAAGGTGGGAATGTTATTGTAAGTTTATCAGAAAGAGTTCTTGGAAGAGTAGCATTTAATGATATTAAGCATCCTATTACAGGAGAAGTAATTGTTAAGAAAAAACAAATGATTGATGAAATGTTATGTGAGAAAATTGACTCTGCGGGTGTTAAGTCAGTTAAAGTTTATTCTGTTATTACATGTGAATCTAAAAATGGTGTTTGTGCCATGTCGTATGGAAGAGATCTTTCTAGAGGTAAATTAGTAAGCGAAGGTGAAGCCATAGGAATGATAGCTGCTCAATCCATTGGTGAGCCTGGAACTCAGCTTACAATGAGAACTTTCCATGTTGGTGGTACAGCTCAAATTAAAGAAGATTCATCTGTGATAGCTCATTCAACAGGAATAATTAAAATTATAAATAAAAATATTATCGAAGATTCAAGAAAAAACAGAATTATTATGGGAAGAAATACTCAAATATCAATTGAAGATAAAACAGGACGTCAATTAGCTGTTTATAAAGTTCCTTATGGAGCTAAGCTTTACTTTGACAACAACGATAATGTCGAAAAAGGAAAAAAAATATGTGAGTGGGATCCGTATACAATGCCAGTTATTGCAGAAAAAGATGGCTTAGCAAGTTATATGGATTTGGTTGATGGAGTTTCTTTAGCCGAAACTGTTGATGATGCAACAGGCATTTCATCCAAGTCAGTAATTGACTGGAGATCACAATCTAAAAATGTTGAATTAAAACCTAGAATTACTTTAAGAGATGAAAAAGGAAATGTAATTAAAAAAGCTGATGATAACGAAGCTAGGTATTATTTGGTTCCAGATTCAATTTTATCCATTAAAGATGGTCAAAAAGTTAAAGCAGGCGATGTACTTGCTAGACTACCAAAAGAAACATCAAAGACTAAAGATATTACTGGAGGTCTTCCTAGAGTTGCTGAATTGTTTGAAGCTAGAAGACCTAAGGATAGTGCAATTATCGCAGAAAATGATGGCACCATTGAATTTGGAAAAGAACTAAGAGGTAAACTTAAGGTTTCAATAATAAGTACTGATGGAACTTCTTCATCTTATTTAATACCCAAGGGCAAACATATTAATTTTAACCAAGGCGAAAAAATTAAAAAAGGAGAATATTTATTAGATGGCAATCCTGCTCCGCATGATATTCTTAGAATTTTAGGTATTGAAAGCTTAACCGAGTATTTTGTAAATGAAGTTCAGGAAGTTTATAGACTTCAAGGAGTAGTTATTAATGACAAACATATAGAAACTATATTAAGACAGATGTTGAAAAAAATTAATATTAAAGAAGTTGGTGATTCAAACTATCTTCTTGGAGAAGTAATCGAAAAGATTGAGTTTGATAACAAAAATGACGAACTTAAAAAAGCGGGAAAAAAATTGGCAGTGGGCGAAAGAATTCTTTTGGGTATTACTAAAGCTTCTCTACAAACTAATTCGTTTATTTCAGCAGCCTCATTTCAAGAAACTACAAAAGTACTTACAGATGCTGCTATAAGAGGAAAAGTTGATAACCTTAAAGGCTTAAAAGAAAATGTTATTGTTGGAAGACTTATACCAGCTGGTACAGGATATACTAAAATTAGATGGAAAGACTCAGCGGATATTCGTGATAAAGCTTTAATAGATGATGAAAAGTCCAAAGAATCTGAAAAGCAACTTCCTTCTAATTAAAAAGATTATTTTTTAAGGTAATAATTCTCTTTTTTTAACCTACTTGAGTGTTGACTTTATCAATATCAGCGAGTAATTTAGCGCAAATTTGATGGTTAGAAGTGAGGTTGTATTAGCCTTATACCCTAGCTAAAATTGACTGAACGAAGAACAAATTCACTCCGTAATCATCAAAAAATTATATAAAAAATTATGCCAACTATTAACCAGTTGATAAAAAGATCGAGAATTAAACCTAAGGTGAGAAGTAAAGTTCCTGCCCTGGAACAATCTCCCCAAAAAAGAGGTGTGTGTACAAAAGTTTACACAACAACTCCAAAGAAACCAAATTCAGCTTTAAGAAAAGTTGCTCGGGTAAGACTATCAAATGGACATGAAGTTACATGCTATATTCCAGGAGAGGGTCATAATTTACAAGAACACTCAGTTGTTTTAATTAGGGGTGGTAGAGTAAAAGATTTACCTGGAGTTAGGTATCATATTTTACGAGGAAATCTGGATACGCAAGGAGTTACTTCAAGAAAACAACAAAGATCAAAATACGGCGCTAAAAAACCAAAATAACTATATGTCCAGAAAAAGTAAAGCACCTAGAAGAATTTCCTATCCAGATCCTAAGTATAGATCATTAATATTATCAAAGTTTATTAATTTTGTAATGTATGATGGTAAAAAAGTTACTGCTGAGAAAATCATTTATAAAGCTCTTGATCAAATTAAAAGCAAAACAAAAAATGATCCAATAAAAATTTTTAATGATGCAATAAATAATATTAGACCGAATCTAGAAGTTAGATCAAGAAGAGTAGGTGGAGCTACATATCAAGTTCCAGTGGAAGTTAAAACAAAAAGATCCCAAACTTTAGCACTAAGATGGTTATTAGAAGCAACAAGAAAAAGAAAAAATAAAACGATGTCTGATAAACTTTTTAACGAATTAATGGAAGCTTCACAAAATAAAGGATCTGCTATAAAAAAAAGAGAGGACACACATAAAATGGCAGAGTCAAATAAAGCATTTGCACATTATAGGTGGTAACCATGGCTAGAACTCATAATTTAGAAAAATATAGAAACATTGGAATCATGGCTCATATAGATGCTGGTAAAACTACCACAACAGAAAGAATATTATACTACACTGGAAAAAGTCACAAAATTGGAGAAGTGCATGATGGGGCAGCTACAATGGACTGGATGGAACAAGAACAAGAGAGAGGAATTACAATAACGTCAGCAGCCACCACATGCTTTTGGAGAGAACATAGAATTAATATAATAGATACACCTGGACACGTAGATTTTACGATTGAAGTTGAAAGATCACTTAAAGTTTTGGATGGTGCCGTAGCTGTTTTTGATGGTGTAGCTGGCGTTGAACCTCAGTCAGAAACTGTTTGGAGACAAGCAGACAAATATAAAGTACCAAGACTTTGTTTCATAAATAAATTAGATAGAACAGGGGCAAATTTCTTTATGTGTGTTGATATGATAAAGGAACGCCTTGGAGCGAAACCATTAGTATTGCAAATACCTGTTGGCATAGAATCTTCATTAAAAGGTGTAGTAGATTTAATAAAGATGAAAGCAGTATTATGGAAAGAGGAAAAACTAGGTGCAGAATTTGAATATGTTGAAATACCCAGTGAACTTCATGAGCAAGCAAAAAAATATAGAAAAGAATTAGTAGAAACTGCTGTTGAACAAGACGAAAAGCTTATGGAGGACTATTTAAATGGTAAAGAAATATCCGAGGCTGATTTAATAGCATGTGTTAGAAAAGGATGTTTAAAATTTGAATTTGTGCCTGTATTAACGGGATCAGCTTTTAAAAATAAAGGTGTTCAGCCTTTACTGGATGCTGTTGTTGATTTTTTACCAAGTCCTCTTGATATAGGATCTATTAAAGGCACCAAACCTGACTCTAAAGATGAAATTGAAAGAAAATTTGATGACAAAGAACCTTTTTCAGCACTGGCTTTTAAAGTAGCAACAGACCCATTTGTTGGAACTTTAACATTTATAAGAATTTATTCCGGTACATTGAAAACTGGTACTGGAATTTATAATACATCAAAAGATAAAGAGGAAAGAGTAGGTAGAATGCTATTAATGCACGCAAATAGCAGAGAAGATGTTAAAGAAGCAAATACAGGAGATATAGTAGCTTTAGCTGGACTTAAATATACAATTACAGGACACACTTTATGTGATGAAGATAGTCCTGTTGTATTGGAACCAATGGAATTTCCTGATCCGGTTCTTGAAATTGCTGTTGAACCCAAAACAAAAGGTGACCAAGAAAAAATGGGTGAAGCACTAGGTAGACTAGCAAGAGAGGACCCTTCATTCAGAGTTACTTCTGATGAGGAGTCTGGACAAACAATAATTAAAGGTATGGGTGAACTTCATTTGGATATTATTGTTGATAGAATGAAAAGAGAATTTAAAGTCGAAGCAAATATTGGTGCACCACAGGTAGCTTATAGAGAAACTATTTTAAAATCAGTAGAAAATACTTATATACATAAGAAACAAAGTGGTGGGGCAGGACAATTTGCAAAAGTTGAATTAAGCGTTGAACCATTAGCCGCTGGAAAAGGAAGAGAAATTGAAAATAAAATTAAAGGTGGAGCTATACCAAAAGAATTTATACCTGGTGTAGAAAAGGGTATTGAAAGTGTAGCTGACAGCGGAATTCTTGCTGGTTTTCCTTTAATAGATTACAAAGTTACTATTTTGGATGGTTTGCATCATGATGTTGACTCAAGTGTTCTGGCTTTTGAAATTGCTTCGAGACATTGTTTTAAAGATGCTTGCACCAAAGCCACTCTTAAACTTCTTGAACCTATAATGAGAGTAGAAGTTGTAACACCTGAAGATTATATGGGAGATGTTATTGGAGATTTAAATAGTAGACGAGGCCAAATATCCACATCTGATAAAAGAGGCAATGCCACAGTAATTAGTGCAATGGTACCGTTGGCTAATATGTTTGGTTATATAAATAATCTTAGATCAATGTCACAAGGTAGAGCTCAGTATTCAATGTTTTTCGATCATTACGAAAAAGTTCCACAAAACGTACAAGATGAGGTTACAAAAAAATTGGCTTAAATTATGGAAAAACAAAATATAAGAATTCACTTAAGAGCTTACGACAATCAGATATTAGACAAATCTACTATAGAGATTGTTAACACTGCTAAAAGAACTGGAGCTCAAGTCAAAGGTCCAATTCCTTTGCCTACAAAAAGAGAAGTTTTTACAGTGTTGAGATCCCCGCATATAGACAAAAAAAGTAGAGAGCAATTTGAAACAAGAACACACAAAAGATTAAT
>CEUZ01248950.1_pt1 | contig 14460 bp, 17 predicted proteins | sample 361511 | NCBI WGS metagenome assembly CEUZ01 (sample SAMEA2622822, study PRJEB7988) | marine metagenome | biome: marine biome (ENVO:00000447); feature: surface water layer (ENVO:00002042); material: "saline water (ENVO:00002010), including plankton (ENVO:xxxxxxxx)" | depth 5 m
AAGTTTTTCTTTCTAAATTCAGCTTGATCCATTCCTATTTCCTTAGCCGCTTCCGTAACTATTCTTTCTATAAGAAAAGATGCTTCTGGTCTTCCAGCTCCTCTATAAGCATCAACAGGAGCTGTATTTGTAAAAACAGCTTTAACGTTACAAGAAGCTACAGGAATATCATAAAGTCCTAATATTAAAGGAGCATATAAATAAGTTGGTGTAACCGTTGCAAAAAGAGATGCGTACGCACCAATATTTGCAATAGTTTCAACTTTTAAAGCATTCATTTTGCCGTCGTTTTTAATACCAAGTTCAACATGAGTAATATGATCTCTTCCATGACAATCAGATAAAAATGATTCACTTCTTTCAGCTACCCATTTAACTGGTCTTTCAATTTTTTTAGAAGCCCAAGCAACTACCGCATCTTCTGCGTAAGGATAAATTTTAGATCCAAAACCTCCTCCAACATCAGGAGCAACAACTCTAAATTTGTGCTCTGGCTGTATCGCACTAAATGCTGACAAAACAAGTCGTGTTAAATGAGGATTCTGGTTTGTAGTATACAAAGTAAGTTGTTCAGATGAAGAATTATAGTCACCAATAGAAGCTCTTGGTTCCATAGCGTTTGGAATTAATCTATTATTTATAAGATCAAGTTTAACAATTTTATCTGATTTAGATAATGCTTCATCAGTTTTTCCTTTATCTCCTAACATAAAGTCAAAACATAAATTTCTATCTATACCTTCATAAATTGCTTCAGAATTCATAGCGTTTTTTGTATTTACTACTGCTTTTTGTATTTTATAACTCACATTAACAAGTTCAGATGCGTTTTTAGCCTGCTCAAGCGTTTCTGCAATCACTATTGCCACATGATCTCCTACATAGTTTACAGAATCTTTTGCTAAAGGTGGATGAGCCGGAACTTTCATATCTTTTCCATCTTGACTAACAATTTTCCATCCAGCGATTAATCCTCCGATTTTATCTTTTGCTAAATCATCCCCAGTTAAAATTTTTACAACCCCAGGAGATTTTTGTGCTTTTGATATATCTACTTTAGCAATTTTGGCTCTCGCGTGCGGAGAACGAACAAAGCTAGCATATGTTTGGTTTACAAGATTGATGTCAGCTGTATATTGACCTTTTCCTGTTAAAAATCTTTTGTCTTCCTTTCTTTCAACTTTTGATCCAATTAAACTTGCCATCTTTTAATCTCCTAAATTTTTGATGCTGCATCTTTTACTGCAGCTACTATTCCTTGGTAACCCGTACATCTACAAATATTACCTTCCAACCAATCTCTTATTTCTTTTTCATTAGGGTTTTTATTTTTTTGTAATAAATCAATAGCGCTCATAACCATTCCTGGTGTACAAAATCCACACTGTAAACCATGGTGTTTTTTAAAAGCCTCTTGCATTGGATGCATTTTTCCATTTTGTGCCAATCCTTCAATAGTAGTAATTTCAGAATCATTGCAGTCTGCTACTAATGTTGTGCAGCTTTTAACTGAATTGCCGTTCAAATGTATAACGCAGGCACCACATTGTGAAGTATCACAGCCCACATGTGTTCCGGTTAAAGCTAATTTGTCTCTTAAAAAATCCGACAACAGAGTTGTATCAGATACTTCTTTTGAAATTTTTTTTCCGTTAACTTTTAAGTTAATTACGGCCATTATTCTCCCTCCCCAATAAATAATACCAACTAACTAGTTTGTTACATCTTTATTACATCTTAATAAAATGGATAGATCAACCAGAATTTAACGTGAAACAAAATAAAAAATTGCAACTGTTAGTAGAATTAAAATAGCTAATGCTGAATAAATGTACTTATTTAAAAAATTTGATTTAAGTTCTTTTACTCTTTTTTCTTTAACCGTAGCCGTAACTTCAGAAGCTTGATCAATTCCTGCGGTTTTTTTAAACTCGGTTTCTTTTGTAATAGGAGATATTAAATCAGCAAATCTTCCAAAAAAATAATCTGACATTTTCTTAGCTACACCATTTATTAGTCTAGATCCTAACTGTGCAATTTTTCCACCAACATCAATGTTTACCTCATAATTTAAAGTAGTTATTCCATTTTCCTCGAATAATTTAACCTCAGCCTTTCCATTTGCGAAACCTACTGAGGAATTTCCTTCCCCAGAAAGTGTATAACTTTCATTTTCTTTTATATTCGATAAATTTACATCACCCGAAAAAGTAGCATTCATAGGACCTATTTGATTAGTAGCTGTAACAGAAAAATGTGTATTGTCTTTTTTGTTAAATTCTTCGCAGCCAGGAATGCATTTTTTTAATATATCTGGATCGTTAAGAGCTTTCCAAACAGCTTCTTTTTTTAAGTTTAATTTATAAGATCCGGCGAGTTTCATAATTAAAAAAATAGTATATAATAAAACCTTATATGGATGACACTACAAAAAAAGAATTACAGTCTGCAGCTTTTGAAAGGTTAATACAACATCTACGAGAAAGAAAAGATGTTCAAAACATTGATTTAATGAATTTAGCTGGTTTTTGTAGAAATTGTCTTTCTAAATGGTTTAGAGAAGAAGCTAAAAAAAAAGGTATAGAAATTTCAGATCCTGATTCAAGAAAACATGTCTATGGAATGTCTTATGAAGATTGGAAAAAAAAATATCAAAAAAAATAATTGTTAAACTATCGTTTCTACGATAGTATTTTTCTTAAAGCTTGAGTCTTTAGTATTTTTAATTATAGGTAAAAATAATCCTAGAACATATAGTAGAATAATTATTAATGAGATAACTAACATAGCTCTTACTGCATTTAGCTTCATAATTTTATTTTTCTTTTAATCTCGGAAACAATTCTACAAAATTACAAGGTTTATGATTGATATCTAATTGATATTTTAAAATCATATCCCATCCATCTTTTACTCCACCTGAAGAACCCGGGAGTGCAAAAATATATTTACCATTTTTTAAAATAGCTAAAGCTCTAGATTGTAAAGTAGATGTTCCAATTGTTTGATAACTTAATTGTCTAAATAGTTCTCCAAAGCCAGGTATTTTTTTGTCAGCAATCTCATCCAAAACCTCTGGAGTAATGTCTCTTCCAGTCAATCCAGTTCCACCAGTAGTTATAATAACATCAATCTCATCTTTTTTTGTCCATTCCAAAATTATTTTTTTTATTTCCTCTTTTATATCTTTTACGATTTTTCTATCTACTAATTTATGTTTCTGCTCTGCTATTTTTTTTACTAAAATTCCACCCGATTTATCTGTATCGATTGTTCTAGTGTCCGTAACGGTTAGTAATGCTATATTAACTTGCATATTTATATTGTAAAATAGATAACCATGTTGGCATTATCAATATTATTTTTAGTCACTGCTGCATTATATTCTAGCGTTGGTTTTGGCGGTGGATCTACTTATTTGGCCTTACTACTTATTTGGAATGTCCCATTTTATATTTTTCCAGTTATCGCTTTGTCCTGTAATATCATCGTAGTTTCAGGAAACTGCCTTAATTATATAAAGGCAGGAAATTTAAATACTAAAATTTTATTTCCATATCTTGTTGGTTCCGTTCCCCTAGCTTATGTAGGAGGATCTTTAAATATAGAAAAAGAATTATTTGAAATATTTCTTTTTTTAGTATTATTTGCTGCAGGATTTTTACTCCTTATAAATTTTAAATCTTATGATGATAAAAACAAAAGTTATAGAAAAATTCCCACATCACTTTCTGTTTTAATTGGAAGTTTTTTAGGTTTCATTTCAGGATTGGTTGGAATAGGAGGGGGGATATTTTTAAGTCCCATTTTATTTTTAATAAGAGCAGGAAGACCCAAGCATATTGTAACCGCCGCCTCACTGTTTATTTTAATTAATTCAATATCAGGTATAGTTGGTCAATTAACAAAAAATGACGTTCTATCAGAAATACAAAATTATTGGCATTTATTATTAGTCGTATTAATAGGAGGTCAGATTGGAAATTTTTTAAATTTAAAAATATTTTCTAGCAGAATATTAGCGTTAGTTACGGGATTTTTAGTACTTTTTGTTGCAATTAGAATGGGATTAAGAATTTTTTAAATCGTTATCTACCATACTTGTTACTAAATCATCAAATTTTATTTTAGGCTTCCACTTTAATATTTTTTTTGCTTTTCCGTAATCGGCTAACAAAGTGTCGACTTCTGCAGGTCTCATTAAATTTTTATCTATGACTAAGTGATCCTTGTAATTTAAACCAACATGAGAAAAAGCTTTTCTAGCAAAATCTTCAACGGAATATTCTTCGCCAGTACCAATAACGAAATCATTAGGTTTTTCTTGTTGTAACATTAACCACATAGCTTCAACAAAATCTTTTGCATGACCCCAATCTCTTTTTGAATAAATATTTCCTAATTTTAATTTTTTTTGTAAACCTTTTTTAATTCTGGCTACTCCATGTGATATTTTTCTTGTAACAAATTCAAATCCTCTTCTAGGGGATTCGTGATTAAACAATATTCCACATGATGCGTGAAGATTATAAGCTTCTCTATAATTTTTTGTTAAATAAAAACCTGTCACTTTAGATATTCCATATGACGACCTTGGGTTAAAAGGAGTATTTTCATTTTGCTTAGGTTCTCTGACTTGTCCGAACATTTCTGAAGATCCAGCGAAATAAAATTTAATTTTACTAGCAGCAAATTCTTTAACTGCAGATAATAAGTAGTGTGTACCATTTATATTAATATTAAGAGTTGAGAATTCATCTTCGAAAGAGTAAGAGACATAACTCTGCGCAGCTAAATGATATACTTCATTAGGTTTTATTTTGTGAATTATATTGAACAAACTAGCGTAGCTTTCTAAAGAAGCTGAATGCAAGGTAATATCATCTAATATTTTTCTAATTCTCCAAAGTCTGTGAGTTTCATCTTCTAAGGCAACTCTTCTAACAATTCCATGAACTTTATAACCTTTAGATAAAAGTAACTCAGCAAGATAGGATCCGTCCTGCCCAGTTATACCAGTTATTAGTGCGACTTTTGACATATTAAAAAGTATTTATAAAAAAAAAATATAAAATACAACCATTCTTTTATTAAAACGGTATTATATAGATATAAAATTGACTTTTTTCATTTTAAAATTATTTTTTCAACCGCATTACAATATTTTGAAAACCTATTATTTTGAAATGGAAAGTCTTCAATTAGTTTATCTAAATTTTTTTTAATAGAGGTTTTTATCTCCACAATTGAGTTTTCGTCTCTTTCAACGATATTATTTAAAAATAACATGTAATTAATATTATTATCTATTGAAATTCTTATATCATCGATTTTAAAATATTCTCTATCATAAGTAACGTAAAGTGATGGTTTACAAAGACCGTACTGTGGATCTAAAATTCCTCTTGTTTTTATATAATTAAATTTTTTTTCATCTACAATTTTCCTAGTTTTGAATCTACCTTCAGCGCTAGAAATTTTAGTTTCTAAATAGAGATTGTTATCTTTAGCGTTTGGATAGTTTCTTACACGAATTTTTTTTCTTGGTCTTACACCTTCTATAGAGTCTGTATACATTTCACGATTAAGATTTTCAAAGTAAAGACTTTTTATTTTCCTACTTTGATAAATTCTTTGTGCTTTTTTTTCAAAAAGAAAACTTTTAAAATCTATTATTTTATTTGTATCAATTGATAGTTTTTCTTCTATTCTAAAACTCATAATTAAAAATTAGTACTAAATTTATTTCCTAAATATTGATATTCTCTATTTTCTATAATAAGTCTGCCTTCAATTAAATCTAACAGTTGATTATCATTAAATTTATAATCAATACATTTAAAAGGCTTTATATTACATCTTTTAAAAATATAATTCTGAGATGTTTGTTTTACTAAATAAATATTAGGATTGATTAAATAGACAGATGAATAATATTTTTTTATCATCTTATCATCGATTATATTATTATTGTTATAAACAATAATTTCTTGATCGGTAGCCATATATATATTTTTGAGATTACTAAGATTTTCTTCAATTTTATTAATTTTTTCTTTAAGTTGATTATTAGTTAATTTTAACCCCCTAAATCTCATTTTCTGGTTAAGTTCAGTTATTTCTATATTATTTAACAATTGATTTAATTCAATAAATGCATTCATTAACTCATTTCCAAAAGGTAAAGGAAGAATGTCTGTTTTCAATTTAATATTAGCGTTTGTATCAGAATTTATAGGTTCAAAAAAACTTTTATGAGAATTCCAATAAAATTTTCTATTATTAGGAGCTAACCCATGATGACCATTTACAGAAAAAACTAATAAATTATATATATCAAGTTTTAAAATATTTTCAGAAATATTAGATCCGAGCAAATTGTTATCTAGAACATAGCTAGAATAATTAAATTGATTTTTAGAATCTTTATATTTATTTGAATATAAAAGGTAAATTAAATTTAAATTTGATAAAGAGTTATGAGAAATTTCATAATTTTTTTTATTTTTAATAATCCATTCAGAATTAATTTGTCTTGCAAGCATAGCATTAACACCTTTTTCTAAAATAGGCATCATACCAATTGCAAGGTTACTTAATTGATTATCAGGTATTGCTTCTGCTAATTTAAACATAAATCTTTCATCGCCTTCAAAAATTGGCCCCTCTGATCTTTGATTAAATTCTAACAATTCTTTTGTTGGTTTTTCTTGAAACAGCATTTTTGACTTTACTTCGTTAATTTCTGAGTTAATTAAACTTGTTCTTGGTGCTAAATAATCAAATTCTCTAAGAAGTTCAGTAAGTAATATTTCATCAACATAATTTCCTCTTGTGTTAGGGCGTAATAATTTAAATTTTCTTATTCCATTTATATGTCCAGATTTTAAGTGTACATCTATACTCTGAATTATCGAATTTCCTTTTAAAGCTATATGATCTTTCTGATTACCATTATTTCTTATTCTAGCTCTCAAATTACATGTTAAACCATTTTCAAATTTAACAATTACATTTGCATCAAATCTTTTTTTAAATTTGTTTGGTATCCATCTGAAATTACCAATCAAAATTCTTAAGCTATTTTCTGTCCATTTTCTGTTATTATCTACTCTGACAGAAATTCTTTCAATTTTTAAAGTATTATTTTTTGTGATTTCATTAGTATTATTGAAACAATATGATTTTGTTTCAGCAAAAGCTTTAACTGCAAATGTAGAAAATAAAAAAAAAAAAATAATTAATTTTTTTTTCATCAATTTTAAACGAAATTTATATTTATTTTATTAATGTTTTTAGATCCTTCAATTTCCTTTTTAAATAGATTAAGTTCATTTTTATTATCAAAAGTTAATCTATAAACAATCTCATTTTGAGAGGGGTCATTAAAAAGGCTAACTAGATTATTGCTACTTTCAATTAAATCAATTTTTTCTTTGGCATAAACTTCAATAGAATTTAATGCAACACCTTCATTAAATGATGTTGTATAAAAAGATTTTCCATATTTTTGTGAAATTTTTTGAACTACTTTTACCAAAATAATTATTGCAACTGTGCACAAAATAAGTTGAATTGCCCATTTTGTTCTTACACTTGTAGCAATACCAATTGTAATTAAGTCAAAGTACATTATTAATTCCAAAGCACTTTTTACAGGATGTCTAAATCTTACTATTGATAATGCTCCGATCATACCTAAAGATAGAGCTATATTGCCCGTAATAGTTTTTGTAATAACATAAGTGATAACCGGGAGAATCATAAAGGCAACAGTTTGTGCGTGTGATTTTGCCCAAGCCTGCCCTGATAGAGTTAACGCAAATCTTAATAATAAGCCTCCAAATATTAAAATGCCTATCGATGTAAGTTCGTCCATAACAATATTTCTATAATCTTTTTAATCTAATTTCAAAGAAATTTACTTATTACTAGGTTATACTTCTATTGAACTGAAAATAAAAAGTATTATAAATCAACAAAGACAGATGGCGGGATAGCTCAGTTGGTTAGAGCGTTGGACTCATAAGCCAAAGGTCGCTGGTTCGACTCCAGCTCCCGCTACCATTATATAACAGTGATTAAAAAATTTTTACAAAATATATTCAAAAAGTTTTTTTACTATATTTTTATAAAAATTTACGGAAAAATTGAAAATTCTGTAGATGGTAAAAAAAATGATAAGATAGATGTAAGACGTGTAAAAAAAGAAGAAAATTTAATATATCAAGTTTATAAAATTAAAAATGGTAGATTGTACAGTGATCGTGTGCATGATACTGCATTTATAATAAACAATAAAATTATTGAAGGACCTTCTTTTCAATTTAGACATACACCAGAAACTAAAGTTTATTTATCTAATATAAAACAAAACATTGTTTTTACTAAAGGAACTCCAAGAAAGCTTAAAAAATTAAACGGTACAATTTTATCTTTACTTACCGGCGGTGGGGGTAATGATAATTATTGGCACTGGTTATTTGATGTTTTGCCAAGAATAAATTTATGCAATGAATTTTTTAAACTGGATAAAATTGATTATTTTCTATTTCCTAGTCTAGAAAAGAAATTTCAAATAGAAACATTAGATTTATTAAACATTCCAATACATAAAAGACTTTCAAGCGAAAAGTATCGCCATATTCAAGGAACAGAAATTATAGGAACCGATCATCCGGTAGTTACCAGCGGAGATGCTACTGAAGATCATAATAATCCACCCACTTGGATTATAGAATGGTTAAAGAATAGTTTTGTTAATAAAAAAAATAAAACAGAAAAAGGAAAAAAAATTTACATAGATAGAAGTACAAAAAAAATTAATTACGCCGCTCAAAGAGTGCTCGAGAATGAGGAAGAAATTAAGCAAAACTTATTAAAAAATGATTTTATCGCAGTAAAACTTCATGAACTAAAATTTATTGATCAGGTTAATTTATTTAATAATGCAAAATGTGTTGTAGGCTTACACGGCGCCGGCTTTGTAAATTTGGTTTTTTGTCAGCCAGAAACAAAAGTGATAGAACTTAGAAGTCCGACTTCAGGTGATTCAATTTTAAACGTATCTAAGAAAAATAATTTAAATTACGATCCAATAGTTGTAGAATCAAAAAAAATAGATAATTCTAATATTGCAAACCAACAAGGAAGTTATCGAATACCTATTAACAATTTAATAGAAAAAATAAAAAACATATGAAAAATTTAAACATGTTCTGCATAAGTTTAGAACCTAATCATTATAAATTAATTAAAAAAATGGATTACATTCCTGTTGGATTAGGAGACAAAAATTTTGATAATAATTGGTTCAGTGATAAAATTGGAAAAAATATTTCTAATAAAAATAAAAATTATGGAGAATATACATTCCATTATTGGCTTTGGAAAAATTATTTACAAAAAATTGATAGTAAATGGATAGGTTTTTGTCAGTACAGAAAATTTTGGAGTTTAAAAGAACATCAAAATACAAATATTAATAATATAATTTCTCAAGTCTTAAAAGAAATACCAATCGAACTTGAAAAATATGAAACTATTTTAGGTGAACCTATGTATGTAAATCAGTGGAGGACTATGAAATTTTTAAAAACTGCATTAAAAATTTTTCTAAGAAAACCTACTTTAATTTTTAATAAAAAAAAAAGAAATTTAAATTTTCATTTTGACTGGATGCACGGAATGGACAATTTAAGCAAAGCAATAAATTTATTAGATGAAGATAATAAAACGAATTTTAGTCAATTTGTTAATAGAGAGGTTTCATTTAATCCACATAATATGCTTATATGTAGATCAAAAACTAAGTTAATAAAATATTATGAAGATTTATTTCCGTGGTTAGAAAAATGTGAAAAAATTTTTGGTTTTAAAGATTTAAAAGGATACGGAAAAACTAGAATTTACGGGTTTTTAGCTGAGAGATTTATGTCTTATTGGTTTAAAAAGAATACAAAATATACAACTTTACCAATTATTTTTTACGATATTAGGAAAGACTTAAATTAGGTAAACGTATAAAAATTAACGTTTTTTTACAAAAGTATACAAATATTGAGAATATTCACATTTACCGTAAAATTTTATTGCATCAATTATATTTTTTTTTGTTATCCATCCATTATTAAAAGATATTTCTTCTAAGCAGGCAATTTTTAGTCCTTGTCTTTTTTCTAATGCCGAAACAAAAGCTGAGGTGTTATAAAAATCTTTTATAGATCCTGTGTCCATCCAAGCTCCACCTCGTCCTAAAAACTCAGCTGTTAATTTATTTTTACTTTTATACTTTTTTAGCAAGTCTACTATTTCTATTTCTTTTCTTTTTGAGGGTTTTAAATTTTCACTATAGTTAATTACCTTATTATCAAAAAAATAAAGACCAGTAACTGCTAGATTTGAAAAAAACTTTTTTGGCTTTTCTATAATTTTAGTTATCTTATTTTTTTTATTAATACTTGCGACACCATAAGAACCAGGATTGCTAACTGGGTGAAGTATCACCTTTGCTCCTTTATTAAGTTTAATACAGGACTTAAGTTTCTTTGTTAAACTTTGTCCATAAAAAAAATTATCACCCAATATTAAGGCTACATTGCTTTTTCCTATAAATTTTTTACCCACAACAAAAGCATCCGGTAAACCCTTTGGGTACTTTTGTTCTGCATAATTAATTGTAATTCCTAAATTTTTGCCATTAGGTAGAATTTTTTTAAATTGATTAAGTTGTCCTTTATTTACAATTATTAAAATATCTTTTATTCCAGAGAGCATTAAAACTGATAACGGATAATATATTAAAGGTTTATCATAAATTGGTAGCAACTGTTTATTAACCGCTTTTGTTAATGGACTCATGCGTGCACCTAGTCCTCCAGCTAAAATAATTCCTTTTTTAATCATATTTTTAAACCAAGTCTGTTTACATGAAGCTTTTTTGAAACGCTATTAAAAAAAGATTTATTATGTAAATACCAATCAAAAGTTTGTGACAATCCTTGATCAAGAGTTATTTTAGTTTTCCAACCCATCTCCTTAAGTATCTTTCTGCTATTAAGTGCGTATCTAAAGTCATGCCCAGGTCTGTCTTTTACAAAAATAATTTTAACTTTTTTATTTATTTTAAAAGATTTAATTTTAATTTTTTTCAGTAATTTTTTTGCTAAATTTATATTTGAAATATTTTGTTTAGAACCAACATTATAAGTTTCACCTATTTTTCCTCTTAGAAAAATTTTAAGTAATGCTTCACAATGATCTTTAACGTGAATCCATTCTCTGGAATTCTTACCTTTTCCATAAATAGGTAAAGGTCTATTTGTTATAATGTTATATATTAATTTAGGTATAAATTTTTCTGGAAACTGATTAGGTCCATAATTGTTGCAACAATTAGAAATTATAACAGGTAATTTATAAGTTCTTACAAAAGATTTTATTAAAAGATCAGCACTTGCCTTTGATGCAGAATATGGAGAACTAGGATTATATGGAAAATTTTCATCTGATCTCTCTCCCTTTTTTAAATCTCCAAACACTTCATCTGTAGATATATGTATAAATTTTATTTTTTTTTTATTTTTTTTACAGTATTTATTTAAAACTTCTAACAAATTATAGACACCATAAATATTACTCTCAATAAATTTTTTGGGATTATCAATGGATCTATCAACATGCGTTTCAGCTGCAAGATTAAAAACACCATCAGGTTTAAATTTATTAAATATGTTATAAATTTGGTTTCTTTTGTTTATATCTAGCTTAAAAAATTTGTATTTTTTATTTTTTTTTATTTCTCTAAGATTATAAGGATTTGCTGAATAGTTTAATTTATCAATATTAATGACAAAAAATTTTTTTTTAAGTAAAAATTTTACTAAATTGCTTCCTATGAATCCAGAACCGCCAGTTACGATAAATTTTTTCATAATTTATTTACAAAAAAGACCTGATCTAATAAATTAAAAATGTTAAAAGATTAGAGTATAGAATCAATTATGTTTAAATAATGTCAATAAAAGATATTACCGTTGTAATAGCAACTTTTAAAAGCAGTGAAAAAATTAAAAAGTGTATTAATTCAATCAATAATGAATTGAAGATTTTAATTATTGAAAATTCTAATGATTTAAAAATTAAAGAAGATTTAGAAAAAGAATTTAGCAATGTTGAATGCATTTTGGCCGGCTCAAATATAGGTTACGGAAGCGCAAACAATATTGGTTTGAAAAAAGTCAAAACTAAATATGCATTAATATTAAATCCCGATACTCTTTTACATTCATCTACACTAGAAAATTTTATAGAAAATACAAAAAAAATTCCCGAATTTGCAATTATGGGACCTTATATACAGGAAGAAAAAAACAAAATTGATAAAAAATATTTGAAAAATATTTCACCGGTTCAAGTTTTTAATCTTAAAGGTTTTGCTATGTTTTTAAACATGTCTAAATTTGAAAATGTAGGTTTTTTTGATGAAAATTTTTTCTTTTACTTTGAAGAAATTGATTTGTGTAAAAGATTAACCCATAAAGGAAAAAAAATATATTTAATTCCAAATATTAAAATTGAACACTACGGAGGCACCTCGCATTCTGATTCAATCAATTATGAGATGGAATTATCAAGAAATTGGCATTGGATGTGGTCTACTTTTTATTATCATAGAAAATATAAAGGTTTTATTATTTCTTTTTTAATTATTTTACCAAAACTCACTTCGGCTATTATAAAAGTTATTATTTATTCTTTAATACAAAATAAAGACAAAAAAAAAATTTACTATCAAAGATTATCAGGCTTAATAAATGCAATTATAGGAAAAAGTTCTTGGTACCGTCCAAAAGTTTAGTTGATTTATACAAATTAAAATTATAAAAAACCTCAAATGAATGTTTTGCCAAAAAAAATTTTAGTCACAGGAGTTGCGGGTTTTTTAGGTTCTCATTTAGCCGAAAAATTGTCTGAACAGAAACACCAAGTGATCGGTGTAGACAATATGACAGGAGGTTATGAAGACAACGTTCCAAAAAATGTTAAATTTTTTAATTATGATTGCTGTGATTTAAAAAAGATGACAGAAGTTACCAAAGACATAGATGTTGTTTATCATTGCGCAGCAACTGCTCATGAAGGTCTATCTGTATTTTCTCCATATGAAATAACTAAAAATAATTATTTAGCTTCAGTTTCAGTTTTTACAGCTGCAATCTCAAATAATGTAAAAAGAATTATATTTTGTTCCTCAATGGCGAGATATGGTGATCAAAAAACTCCCTTCACAGAAGATATGAAAACTAAACCTGTAGATCCTTACGCGATTTCAAAAGTTGCATCTGAAAATGTTTTAATGAATCTTTGCGAACTAAATAATATTGAGTGGGTTATAGCAGTTCCACATAATATTATTGGACCTAGACAGAAATATAATGATCCATTTAGAAATGTTGTTTCTATAATGATTAATAGAATGCTTCAAAATAAGGCACCCATTATTTATGGTGATGGCGAACAGAAAAGATGTTTTTCTTATATTGATGATTGTCTTAGTTGCTTAATACCTATGCTTGATCAAAAAAGTTTAAATAAACAAATTATTAATATAGGTCCTGATGAAGAATTTGTGACTATAAACAAAGTTGCTGAAATTTGTTCTAATGTTACAGGAAATAATCTTAAACCAATTTACAAAAAAGATCGACCTAGAGAAGTAAAACATGCCACTTGTTCTGCTGATAAGGCTAGAAAATTACTTAATTACAAAACTAAAACTGATCTAATAAGTGGAATCACAAAAACTTTTGATTATATTAAAGGAAGAGGTGTAAGACCTTTTGACTACAACATAAGTTTAGAAATTAAAAATGAACTAACTCCCGACACTTGGATGAAAAAAGAACTTTAATGGCCTGGAAAATCAAGAAGGCTTGCAACTTTATATCCCTTTCCAGTCAATTTTTTTGCACCGTTTAAGTCAAATAAATTAATTACAAAAATAAATCCAGCAACTTTACCACCTGATTTCTCAATTAGTTTAGCAGCAGCTTCTGCGGTACCTCCAGTTGCTACAAGGTCATCTATAATTAAAACTGAGTCATTGTTGTCTATAGAATCTTTATGTATTTCAATTGTTGCTTTTCCATATTCAAGCTCAAAATCTTGAGATAGTCTTTCAGCAGGAAGTTTATCTTTTTTTCTTAATAAAATAAAAGATTTTGATAAATTGTAAGAAACAGCAGAAGCGAAAACGAAACCTCGAGATTCAATGGCAGCAATTTTCTTAAACTTCATATCTTTAGCAATTTTGCATATTTGATCTATAGAATCTTTAAATGCTTTTTCATCTTTTATTAGAGTTGTAATATCTCTGAATAAAATACCTTTTTTAGGGTAATCAGGAATTGAGCGTATATATTTTTTTAAATCCATTTTTTGCTTCAAAGTTAATTAAAA
>CEUZ01021858.1_pt1 | contig 14456 bp, 13 predicted proteins | sample 361511 | NCBI WGS metagenome assembly CEUZ01 (sample SAMEA2622822, study PRJEB7988) | marine metagenome | biome: marine biome (ENVO:00000447); feature: surface water layer (ENVO:00002042); material: "saline water (ENVO:00002010), including plankton (ENVO:xxxxxxxx)" | depth 5 m
TGCTGTGCCGAGCCACTCGTTGAGGGTTTTTATACCATTTAGCATAGTTTACTCCTGTTGGTAGAGGCTTTTGGGCTTTGAAAAACCAAAGCCCAAGATATGGCCTATGTTAATTACCCAAGAAACGAGAGAAACACCAACAGAGCTAAGAGTCCAGCAAATCCACCATCTAAAAAGGTGTTTACCAGTTCAACAATTCCGCCAATGGGATCAAATCCTGTGGAATAAATGATGTTAACGAAAACAAACAGTACTATAAGTGCTTTAATTACGCCAACAATTCCGGAAGCCGCATTTGCAACGGTTGCATTGATATCAGCCATGCCAATACCTCCTTGGTTTGGTTCCTAATGAAAACGGGGGCACATAACCCCCGACCTTATTATTAGATTGTTCTTTGTTTGTGGTTGATTTCAGAGTCAATCTCTTTCCAATGAACCAAATTTACACACATTAGACCAATCAACAATATTTTTATTTTTCATAATTACACATAACCAAATTTATTACTGACTCGCGCACTGATACTGGCTCTACGGTTTTCATACAAGCAGAACAAAGCCGCCAATGATCTCTTTGGTGAGAACATTCATTAACCGGTTTTTCAATAATATTCTTATCACCTAAAGGTTTTGTTAATTCAGGATTCTGGGCACCAAATAGAGAAATTACAGGAATTCCTAAATATGCTGCCAGATGACCCGCCATAGAATCTGGAGCAATTAGCAGTCTTTGCTCCTTAAGCCAATTTTTAAACTGAATAATGTCCCCTTCAAAAATATATATTGGCAATTTATTTTTTTGTACTGAATAAACTATGTCTTCTGATTCTTTTGTTTTGACTATTGCCAATTTAAAATCATCTTTTAAAGAATTGATCAATGTAATCCAATGACATAATGGCCAACTTCTTTTTTGATCAACGGTTCCAGGGTGCAATACAACATATCCACTCTTTTTAACTACCCAATTTGGTTCTATTAACACTGTACATTTATCTTCAATTTTTGAAACCAAATTCATAGCCCGTTTCGTTTGGTGCATTTGAAAAGGGAATGGGAAAGTTCTAGAAAAAAAATAGTTCCCTCCAGTAGCTGCATATCCCAAACTGTGCTTGCTTTTTATATGCCATAAAAACCAGCTGTTTCTTATATCGCCCTTAAAATCAATTGCCAAATCAATATGCCGGTTTCTTAATGATCTAGCAAAAGAACGAGCCTGAATCCATTTAAAAGGTGAAAAAGACCAAGTTGTCCAAGGAGCATCAAAAGTAATTACCTCATTTGCCAACTCTAGATCGCGGGCTAAAGGAGCAGAAGAAGAAGAACACAATAAAATTATTCGCACATCTTTATTAAATCTTTCTTTCAAGGCATGAAGAGCCGGAATTATCATGAGGACATCACCAATACGATGGTATTCAGCAACAAGAATAGTTTTTACCATCTCTACCTGAAATAATGTATTAGGTCTTAAAAGATTAAAAAAACGGTAAAAAGGGGCAATTAAGGCGCCAATTAATATCGAGAAGAATAGAAATGAAGGTTTATATATCTCCTGTTTCATATAGAGAGACCAATAGACTTATAGTAGCTATATAACTTTTTTGATACATATTTAACATCGTGATGATCTGTAACCCAAGCTCTAGATTTTTGTCCAAGTTCAACAATTTTTCCCTTATTATGAATCAGTTCTGTTAATACCGCGGCAATTGTGCATGAATCAATAGTTACAAAGGGATGATCCGGTATGAAAGCCTGATAGGATTCATTCATCTCAGTTAGGGTACAGATTCCCATGGACAAGGACTCTACCGAATTCATCCCATATCCCCAACCCCCGCGTTCACCAACCTGATCAATAAAAATATCAGCAAGTTGTTTTCTTTCTAAAGCTTCTTTGTAGGGTAGATTTTCGATTAGATCAAAAACTATCAAGCCTTCTTTTTGTAGTTTTGTACATGCAGAAATAATAATATCGGAACCTTTATAGTGCCTGTTTGTTGGAGAGTGAGCAACTCGAATTACATCTGAGAGATCATCCTTAGGCTTAAAACGGTTAGTATCAAACGGTAGAAATAAATAATGAATATCAGGATGTTTATTAAGCAAATCTAATTCATTAGTTAAGTTTAAATTAGATAGTGTGTCAATAACCGGCATCACCCCTCGAGCACGAAGATCTTCGCCATGGTAATGACAGATGATTTTTTTTCCATTATCATGTAGAGCTTTTGCAAAACTTTCATCTTTTAAAAAATCCATCCCGCTCTCAAAATGAACAACGTCAAAATCATATAAATTATATTTATTTATAGTCTTTAATATTACTGGGCGCCACAACCAATCTTTAAATTTTAAAAATTGTGAATCGAGCCAGCCCTCAGGCTTCCAAACGGGTGGGTAGCCTTCCTTTTCCCTAAAATACCCTTCGTTACCACGGTATCTTTGATACACACGATGCCGAAGGCTGGCCAATAAAGGTTTGGTAAAATTAAAGGGTAATTCTAAACATATGTCTTCATCAAAATTTTTTGGGGATCTAAAAAATGTGACCGTGCGACATTCATGGCCGTTAGCTTCATGTTCTTTTTTCCACAGCGATAAGGTACCTACCGTATTTTCAGGTGATATATAAAGTATTTTCATTGGGGATTATATAAAGCTATGAATTTGTTTATTATAGATTCCCAATTATATTTTTCTCTGATAAGGATTCTGTTTTTTTTGATCCAATCAGTTTGATTGATTGAAAGAAATGAGTCTATAATGCCAGCTGCAAGTGATGGTATATTCCCTGGAGTTATCCAATGGACAGTATCTGACACAAAATTACGTATTGGCGGCAGATCAGATACTACAATACGACAACCAGCAGCCATCATTTCAAACAATTTCGTTGGTGTGTTGTTTCTAGTTAAAGGATTATCTTTAAACGGGATTATACCCAAAGCTTGTTTATTTAAAATTCCCCATACATCTCCATAAGGTATCTGAGCTTTAACAGATATATGATCATAAAGGTTTTTTTTTGAAATAAATCTTTTTATTTGCTTTTCATATTCGGACGTGCGGAATGTACCTAGTAAGGTTAAATATACATCTGGTATTTCTGAAATCACTGTTGGCAAGGCTGCCACTAAATCACTAATACCTCTTTCTGGAGCAAGATGACCATGATAAATAATTGAAGAACCGCGATTGCCATCATTGTCAATATTGGATATATATTTACTTTCCGGGAAATTTTCTAGAATAACTGGTTGAAAATTACGAGTATTATATACGGTGTTCTCTAAAGGTTGATTTGCCAAAATAACACGATCAATAAACTTAAGGTGCATTTTTTCATTCGTATTTTTCAGAAAAATCATTGTTTTTTTTATAGGCTTTGATCGTTGAGAAAAAGTACGATACATAGCATCTAAATTTTCATGAACATCATAAATAATTGTAGATCGAAGTTTCTGCTTTACAGATTTCGCTAAGGGTAGGAGTTCCGGTTCATGTATATGAAAAAACAAAGGCGCTTTAGATACTTGAAGCTGGCGAAGAATTTGTTTTGAATAGGACTTTATGGAAAGATTTAGCGATAAATTGAAATGTCTTAATCCCGGTTCAGATAAATCTAGAGTAGATTCAGATCGAGTAAAATACCTGATGGATATGTCTTGCTTTAATAAAGTTTTTATTTGTCGATGATAAATACGTTCATCATCGGGAAAATGCTGACAAGAAACTATAACAATCATTTTATGAAACTTTTTAAAACCGTTTTTTCTTCACTATTGATTACAAATAAAAACCACGAAATGGGGTAAAAAAGAGTTAAGGCTAATCGAACCCATATATGATCGCTTATTATAAAAACAACTCCCATAAATATTAAAGGGTAAATCCAAGCGGACCAGTTATAAGTAACTGGATAAATTTTATGGCACCGGATAAATACAGATAAACTCATGAACATAAAAGAAAATACCGTTGCCCAAGCAGAACCTATAACTCCATATTTGGGGATCAATAAAATATTCAATAAAATATTTACTGTTGCACCAATAGCCCTAAATATGGGAATCCAGTTTGTCATTTCCCTCATATACACACCAGGCAGCTGGATCACATAGGTTCCAAAAAAGAAATAGGCCAGTAGAACACAAAACACAACATTTTCGGCAGACCAGAATTGCTCTCCGATTAAGGTCCGAGAACCGATAGGGAATCGCATTATTTCGGGTACCCAAAGGCTTACAGCTACAATCACAAAGCCCAATAATCCTAAAAAAATTGTTGCTGCTTGTGCAAAATCTTTTCTCGCGCCAGATTTTTTTCCTCGTTTTAAAAAATAAGGTGTCCACCCCATATTAAATCCCATTACAACAATTAAGCCAAAAATACCCAGTTTATGCCCAGCTGAATAAAGTCCAACCTCCCGCGTACCAGTCATCCAGTTCAACAAATAACGATTCGCCAGCTCCATAATCATTGTAAATATCCCCGCAGGTAAAAAGGGAATCGCAAACTTAAATACTGTTTTAAGTGTTATTGTCTTGATTGTACTTAAACTGACACGCTTTATTATAACGGGCAATGAAAGAATAAATACAATACTAGATGAAACTAAATTCGCTAAAAGAACTCCGGTAATCCCCATTTTAAGGATAACCACAAAAAAAAGATTAAATCCCATCGTAGTTAGAACATTTGTCAAATTAAAAATGACAAAGGGTATCGGTTTTTCTTCAGCGCGCAACAATAGTACCGGCAGGTTCCACAGTGCATCCAAAAGTAATACTCCAGATAATATAGCAATCCATTCAGGTTGATCAACACCTAATACAATTTTTGCAATAATCTTTCTATAACCAAAAAGAATACTGGAAAAAATGATACTGGTGATAACCTGGATTCCATAAATCGTGGAAATATATCCACCCCTATCTTGGCCTTTTTTTTGTACAGAATATTTAAGGAGTGCTGTATCCATGCCATAGCGATATAGAATCATTGTAAAACCCATAAAAGCGTAGGCCAAGGAAACCACCCCATACTCTTCAGGGGTAAATACATGGGTGTATAGAGGGAGTAGAAAAAAGGTTACAAGCCGGGCCAGAATATGACCGAAACCATATATAAGTGAATGTTTACCCAGTGATTTAATTGACATGTATACTAAGTCAGATTCAATTGAATCGTGTCACGAAAAACACCGCTAGCCCCAAAATTTTCTTTGAAGCGACCCAGCCCCATATTTGGTTCCTCATCCAAAGTAAATGTACCAAAATCATAAATTTTTAAGCCTTTGCTAATAGCCCATTTAAAGATAGAATAAAATAATAAATTAACAGAGCGGTACTCCTGGTATTTTTCCCGATGGCTGATATAAAATGCCAAAACCACGTTTTCATTGATAATAAAATTGACCACGCCAGCCAACATTTCATTATCCAAATATGCTGCAAATAAGTTTATATCTTTTGGAAATCGTTTTTTGATATCCAGTAATTCATGCAATGTGTGAGTGGGCGCAACATCATGGCGAATATTAAGATTTTGAACAAGAATGTTGTAAAATGTTGTATAATCTTCTGATCGGCGTACAACAACACCAGAATCTTGTGCCTTCCGGACCGCTCTACGGTGTGAAGAACGAAATTTCTGCAGATTCTTTTCTATTTTATCCTCCAGGAATAGAATGCTGGTAATATCCCGCTTTGCATAGGTAAAGCCTTGCTTAAAAAATGCGAAATCTATGTAATTTGATATTCGGCTTTGGTATAAACTTGGGGGAAGTGTAATCCTTAATCCATCGAATGATCTTTCACTGGTATATTTTACCAGAACTTCAACAAGCTCCATTGCATCAGCAAAAGACAGGTTTAACGGAACCACAAAAGAACCTATAGTTGCTCCCGGGTGAGAAATCAATAATCGTTCGTCGTTATCAATTTTCACGGCAGCGGGGAAAATAGAAAGCAATTTATCTTTTTTATAAGCCATTAAACTGTGATCTTCGAATCTATCTTTAGGGTGATAATTCAAAAATTTTCGATGGTGAAACAGGGTTCCATTATTACTGTGACCAATAAAGGACTCCCATTGCTGAGATTGGGCTTCCACAAATCGTTTAAGGGTAATCATTTCTTTCTAATAGATAGTTTGGATAGATGTTCCAGATATTAAATAATTGCTTATTGCTGTTGAATCGTGTTTAGGGTCAAATCTAATTTGGTCTTTTAATTTACGGGAGTAAATCTTGAATTCTGCCATTGAAAAAATAAATGCCCGTGAGATTATTGATTCTCGCGGAAATCCCACTATTGAGGTTGACATCAAACTAAAAAATGGTTCTAGAGGGCGAGCATCGGTTCCATCCGGGGCTTCCACTGGGGAACATGAAGCAATTGAACTTCGAGATGGAGACAAAAAACGTTACCTAGGAAGGGGAGTATGTAAAGCTGTTACCAATATTAATACCATCATTGCTGACACATTGAAAGGATTTGATGCTACTAATCAATCTCAGCTGGATACTATAATGATTGACTTAGATGGCACTGAGAATAAATCTAAACTAGGAGCAAATGCCCTCCTTGGTGTTTCTTTGGCTGCTGCAAGAGCAGCTGCTAATTATTATAGATCGCCATTGTTTCAATACCTGAGTGGTGGGAATTCAGTATTGTTGCCAGTACCAATGATGAACATTTTAAATGGTGGAAGCCATGCGGATAATACAGTAGATATTCAAGAATTCATGGTATTCCCTTTTGGCGCATCTACATTTTCACATGCCCTACGAATGGGTATAGAGGTCTTCCATCATTTAAAACTAGTTTTACAATCCAAGGGAATGAGCACAGCTGTTGGTGATGAAGGCGGGTTTGCTCCTAATTTATCATCTAATGAAGAGGCTCTAGAAGTAATTTTAGAAGCGATACACAATGCAAAGTATAAGGCAGGGCAGGATATCTTTATTGCACTCGATATTGCTGCCAGTGAATTATACAAAGATGACAAATATCAAATGAAATCTGAGGGGAGGTCACTTTCTTCAAAGGACATGGTTAATTATCTAAGTGGATTTGTAGAAAAATATCCCATTATTTCTATTGAAGACGGACTTAGCGAGAACGATTGGGAAGGTTGGACACATTTAACTGCAGAACTTGGTGAAAAAATTCAAATTGTCGGAGATGACCTAACAGTGACTAATAAAACCCGTTTAAGGCGTTCAATTAATGAAAACTGTATGAATGCCATTTTAATTAAACTTAATCAAATTGGTACTATAACTGAAACCATGGAAGCGGTGGAATTGGCTAAAGATGCTGATTTTGGAGCAGTTATTTCCCATCGCTCCGGTGAAACAGAAGATACGACCATTGCTGATTTTTCTGTTGCCATGGGCATGGGGCAGATTAAAACAGGGTCCGCATCTAGAACAGATAGAATTTGTAAATACAATCAATTATTGCGAATTGAAGAACAGCTTGGGAAAAAAGCAGTTCTGGCAGGTATGGGGGTTTTAGGAACATCAAGGTAATGCAATACGGCAGATTAAAGCGTCATTCGCCCCCTAGAACCATCCGCAGACAATCAACAGATACTCAAAGGAAATTTATCCGCGGCATATTATTACTGATTTGCATTACGCTTTTAATTGTTTTTATCTTTGGAGACCACGGAATATTCCAGCTTTATAAACTCAAACGAGAGCGAGCGGAAGTTCAGGCCCATATTACCTTATTAAGGAAAGAAAGGGAACGACTTAAATCCGAAAAAGCCCGTTTGGAAAATGATTTGGATTATATTGAAAAGATGGCCCGGGAAAGATTCAGGATGGCCAAACCTGGTGAAAAAGTATTTAAAGTAGTCCCGCAGAAAAAGACAGGTTCAGATTAACATTCAAATGTATCAGAAATATTATATATTAAACTCCATTTTATTCTTTAAGAAAGCATCCAAGTATATTTCGACCCGTCGATTTTGAGCACGAGCCTCATTGATTTTTTCTTTGCTCTTCAATTGTGCTACATCAATAATAGGTCGGAATTTTCCATAGCCCATAGCAGAAAAAAGTCGTTGAGGCATTTCAGCATAAGTGCTCAGCAGACGTACAAAATTTAATGATCGTGCAGAAGACAGTTCCCAGTTACTGGGATATGCTGCAGCATTAGGTAGTTCTAGATCATCAGTATGCCCTTCACAACGAACTTCTACATTCAAGTATGTATTTCTTTTATCGATTACATCCAAAAGATATTCATAATCAGGATTATCGTATACACCAATAATCTTTGAAGTTCGTATAATGGCACCGATTTGTACCAGCAGTGGATGGACTCTAGGGTCTACATCTGCAGACATGGATTTGAATAATTTACCCCGCATGGTTATCTTAATTCCTTTTGTGACCCTATCTACAGAAACCTGAGATGATGCTACATTATCTTTCAGCTCCTCATAGGTCTCATCCAATAACTGATTGACAATGCGATCAATATGTTCCTCAGCATCATTAAGAATAACAAGCAAGAGTACAAAAAATGTAAGCAGGAGCGTGACCATATCTGCAAACGTAAGTGCCCAAGCGGTTGCTTTGGCACGACGTTCATCCACTGTAATGGAACGGTGAATTTGAGCCATTTATCTAATCTTCATCGTCATTTTCTTCTACTTGTTCTTTTCTTTTTCCTTCTTTTTGTTCTTCTAACTTATCTTTAATTCCAGACAAGGAAGATGACTTTTTGATTTCAGTTAGATTATCATCTGAATCCAAACGCATGTTTGCTGGCACGAAGGTCATTAATTTTTCTTTAATTAAAATAGGGTGTTCTCGGGCGTGAATACTAATTATCCCTTCCAGGACAATATTTTTTAACATCAATTCATTCTCAGATTTTCGTTTCAATTTTCCCCCAATGGGAAGAAAAACCATGTTTGCAAAAAACACACCATAAAAAGTCGTGATTAATGCTGTGCCCATTCCTTTGAGAAGTTCAGCAAACTTTTCCGCCACACTATAACTTACACTTAAGTCATTTCCTCCTGCACCTGCAAAATTATTCATCATTATAATCAATCCAAGTACGGTTCCAAGCATACCAAATGCCGGTGCATAAGACCCCATATACAAAAAAAGCTCCTGTCCGGCAATATGACGAACTGCAATATTATCGATTTCTAAATTTAAAAAAGTACGTAAACGAGATGATTCTTTCTCGTTTATTGCTAATTCAAGACCATTTCTAAGAAAAACACTTTGTATACTAGACAGGTCAGCTTCAAGAGATAGAAGACCATTTTTTCTAGCCTTTTCAGCTTTTAAGACAATCTCATCTATGGTTGATTTATAATCATATACCTCATCTGTAAATACGTTTTTTATTATAGCAAAAAGATTACCAACCGCATGAATTGGAAGATTAACCATAGTAGCAGCGAGAGTTCCTCCAAGAACAATAATCAGGGCATTAAACTGCGTAAACCAGAAAAGGTCACCCCCACTCAAAAGAATTCCAATGATAATGATACCTGTTCCCGATAAAAGGCCAATAATTGTCCCAAGATCCATAAGTTTTATTTTTTATATACTAATTGGTTTACAAAATAATATAAAACAACATCCAAGATATTTTAGATGGTACATTATATTTACATCAATCTTTTTTCTTATGGTGTGATAGGGATTTACTGTTTTCATACAGTTGTTTTTCTTCTTCCTCAGATAAACTGTGAAAGCCGTCTCGATTTATCTTGTCCAAAAGCCGATTAATGTCTTGTTCTAATTCTTGGCGTCGGGATATCTTTTTTTCTTCTCGTTGGATTTGATATTCCAATGTTTTTTTACGTATTGAGAACCAGATGTCTTTCCACTGCCAGCGCCGTTTTAACATAATATACCCTATGGCCATACCAGCTAGATGAGTAATATGACTTATCTGAGTCGTGCCATTAAAAGATGATATAAATGCTATCACACCAATACCTATTACAAATAATATAGATTTGATAGGAATAATACCGTAGAGATATACTATACGATTTGGATAGGTGAGCCCATAAGCCAGTAAAACACCAAATACAGCACCGCTCGCTCCAACAACAGGTGTTATAGAATGTAGAGAAAATATAGTTGTTATAATACCAGAACCAATTCCCGTAATAAAATAATATTTGAGAAAATGTTGTTTCCCCCATAGACGCTCCAACTCGCTACCAAACATCCATAACACAAACATATTAATCAGCACATGCCAAATTCCTCCATGAAAAAAGAGATAAGTGACAGGTTGCCATATCATGAACTGAGACCAAATCTGTTTTGGTACTAAGCCAAACAGCTCAAAGAATAATCTTTCGGAACCGGATAATGATTGGAGTAAAAAAACACCAAAATTCACAGAAACAAGTAATTTAATAGAATCGGTAAATAGACTGGGTCTATATGAGAGTTCCCCAGGATTAGATTGGAATTGATATTTCATATCCTAATAAATATACATAATTTTTGTATTCTTGAATAGTTCCTTCGATTTAATAAATCACCTAAACAAAAAATTAATTGTCTGCTAGGATTTGTCTAACAACGGCCATAGATCTTATTTTTGCCATGTCATCAAAATGATATCGCATAAGTATCCATAGATAATTACTAATAATCTGACGGTCTTTTGGTGTAACCAATTCTTCAGGGAGATTCTGAATATTTTCGTCCAGTAGCTTTTTTATAATTATACCACTATTAGGGCCGCTATTTGGATCAGGGAGCACAAGCCCAGGCAATTCTCGCTGATCAAGATCAGGACGGAAACCAAGATGAGTAAGCAAAGAACATTCATAAAACCAAAATAGAATATTAGGATCAGATTTTTTTTCATTGAATGCTCTAAGTACATCGGCAAGATTTTTAAATAATCCGGGATGAGGGTCATCTTCTGATAATGTTTTTTCTGTCATTTCTAAGATTGCCATTGATAATGTAATAGATCGTAGATCTTGCAGAATTCCTGGCCAAGATTCGCGAAAATTGACCTTTGAAAGTATTTGCAATTCTCGGTTGGGCTTATTACGGTAGACCAAATCCACATAACTTAAAGGCTGAAATTGTGCAGACTTTGGGGATCGTTTTGACCTAGCTCCTTTGACTATAAGATTGATTTTACCATAATCTCTGCTAAAACATCGAGCAATGAGACTTGTATCCCCGTAAGAAAACGATTTTAAAACAATTGCTGGTGTATGGATAATCATTATTTTTTATTTTACATTTACTACCTCTTTAAATCCTTTTAGATATTCTGAGTTGTAATACAAATAAGTAAAAAATATAAATATTAATATGCCTTGGCATAAATAACCTCATGTTTAGCGGGATTACCTGAAAAAACACAATTCAATCCCGAAGGTTTTTCATCAAAGGGAATACATCTAATCGTCGCTTTTGTCTCTTCTTTAATTTTTGCTTCTGTTTTCACTGTCCCATCCCATCCACAACGTACAAAACCCCCTTTTTTCATGATCAATTTAAATTTTTCGTAAGATTCAACTTTATATGTATTCTCTTCCTGGAATTTCAACGCTTGATCAAACAAGCCTTTTTGAATCTTCCTAAGTAAATATGGTACTTTTTCAACAACTTCCTTTTTTCCTAGGACTAGTTTTTCACCTGTGTCACGACGCACCAAGATAATATTCTCTTGTTGAACGTCACGAGGGCCGACCTCCATACGTATGGGAGCACCTTTCATTTCCCATTCATTAAATTTAAACCCTGGGGAATTATCTGACCAGTCAATCTGAACACGAATACCGGATTGATCCATTGCTAATAAAATCGGATCCAGATATGCCTTCACCTCTACTGCTTGTTGATCATTTTTTGATATAGGAATCACTATAACTTGTATCGGGGCAATCTTTGGAGGGAGTCGTAACCCTTTTTCATCACCATGCGTTAAAACGACCGCTCCAACCAGTCGTGTGCTTATACCCCAGCTCGTTGCCCAAACCAATTCTTCCTGGTTATTTTTAGTTTGAAATGTAACATTAAATGCTTTTGCAAAATTTTGTCCTAGATTGTGGGATGTGCCAGCCTGTAATGCTCGTTTATCGCCCATCATTGCTTCAATACAGTATGTTTTATTGGCACCGGCAAATTTTTCGGATTCAGTTTTTAAACCGGTAATCACTGGTATAGCAAGATAATCTTCTGCCAATTGACGGTACAACTCTAAAATATCCATGGTCTCCTGCTGGGCTTCTTCAGCGGTCGCATGAGCAGTATGCCCTTCCTGCCATAAAAATTCAGAAGTACGAAGAAACAAACGAGTTCGCATTTCCCAGCGTACAACATTGGCCCATTGATTAATCAAAATGGGAAGATCACGGTAAGATTGAATCCATTTTTTGTACATGGACCATATTATAGTTTCGGATGTAGGACGAACAATGATTTCTTCTTCTAGTTTTGATTCCGGGTCCACAACCACACCACGATCCCCATCTGACTTTAACCGCGTATGGGTAACAATAGCACATTCCTTGGCAAACCCTTCCACATGTTCTGCTTCTCTAGCTAGGAATGACTTTGGAATAAATAATGGGAAATAGGCATTGACATGACCAGTTGTTTTGATCATTTTATCAAATGCCTCTTTGATATTATCCCAGAGTTGAAAACCGTAAGGACAAATAACCATGGTACCTTTCACAGGACCATAATCTGCCAAGCCTGCTCTGTTTATTACCTGTGTATACCAGCTGGAAAACTCCTTATTGCGATCGGGCAAATTCTTGCTCATATTATTATATACTGCATATTCATGATTTTAAATTACCGGGTTGATTTATGCGCACCAAGATACAATTATTTAGAATTACCTTCTTCAAGCACATAATTTTTTCCCATGAATTATATAAATATATCATTTCTTGGTTGTCCATTCGATTATGCCATTGGTTGAAATAAGTATAATTTACCTTATATCATGATTACAAATACCAGTATTAAACACTTCCGTGCCCTGAAACACAAAAAATACCGTCACGAACACAATAAATTTCTGATAGAGGGGAAGAGAATTATCCATGAGGCGATAAAAATTAACGTCATATTTGATATTGTACTTTATACGGAGTCATTCAAAAAATATAATCCGGATTTTATTGAGGATCTAATTGAAAAAGAACACCGTATCGAATGTCTAAGAGAACAACAAATCAAAAAAGTTACCTCAACAAAAACACCATCAGGCATTGCGGCTGTATGTACTTTCCCAGAAACAGTACAACTTAACTTTATAACTAATAAATGGCTTTATTTAGACCATATTTCAGACCCTGGAAATCTTGGGACACTCCTAAGAACTGCAGCCTGGTTTAATATAAGAAATATTGCTCTCTCACCCGATTCATTAGACCCTTATAATCAAAAAGTAATTCGTGCTGGAATGGGTGCCCATTTTCACCTTGAAATCCATTCAGATATAGATATAAATATTTTTAAAGAAAACCAGTATTATATAGTTGGAGCAGATCATCATGGTCAGCCCCTAACTGAGTTACTTGTAATTCCTAAACGCTGGGTATTGGTACTTGGAGGGGAAGCGCATGGATTATCAGAAGCAGTAAATAAAAAATTAGATACTACATTGTCAATCCCGAAAAGCGGATCCGGCGAATCATTAAATGTGTCTGTTGCAGGAGCCATTATGATGCATCAATTGTCTGCAAAATAAAAAAGGTGTCTTTTCTTACAATGGACCCGCTACAATACTGGTAAAATAACCATAAAACGTGAATATCTGGTATAAGAGAACTATACTTAAATCATCTTTTCTAATTTCAGACCGGGAGCCGTAATTTTACAAAATGGATTTTCAAGAACCTGACCCCCATGAACAACAATACGCTAACTATTCGCACAGTATTTGGTGTGGTACTCGCATCCATCCTGTCAGCTTTATTTGTTGGCTGGTTGGTTATGGGGATCGGTCTGTCCACCTCAGAAACACCCAGTAAATTCTATACTTTTCTTTCTGTAATTATCGGCCAGAGTTTTATGCTCGTTCCTTTATTGGGCTTTTTAAAATTACGCAATGAACCAATTGCTGAAAGACTGCGGTTAAATCCAGTTTCAAATAAAATAATATTGAGTTCCATAAGTTTTGCCTTTGGTTTGACCGTATTGTCCGATGAGCTGGACCGCATAATTCAAATTTTCTTCCCTCAGCCTGATTACATTCTCGATCTAAATATAGCCCTTCGGCCAGAATCTGCTATAGGATTTATTTTATTATTTTTTGCTATTGTAATTATCGCACCTGTTGGCGAAGAATTACTATTCCGAGGGTTTTTGCAGCAGTTTCTTGAAAAGCATTGGACGGATGTAACTCGCGCTATTTTAGTTACTAGTTTATTTTTTGCTATCATTCACATGAATTCGTACTGGTT
>CEUZ01000054.1_pt1 | contig 14455 bp, 16 predicted proteins | sample 361511 | NCBI WGS metagenome assembly CEUZ01 (sample SAMEA2622822, study PRJEB7988) | marine metagenome | biome: marine biome (ENVO:00000447); feature: surface water layer (ENVO:00002042); material: "saline water (ENVO:00002010), including plankton (ENVO:xxxxxxxx)" | depth 5 m
AAAAAAAAATACAATCTTTAATTGAATCTAATTAACCTTATTCTTACATTTGCCGCTTTTAAAAAATTCATCTAAATTTTTTACAGCTAAATTTGCCATTGCTGTTCGTGTTTTAAGTGTGGAGCTTCCTAAATGCGGCAATACAAATACATTCGGTAACTTTAAATATTCGGGATGTATATTTGGTTCTCCATTATAAACATCCAAACCTAAAGAAAAAATTTTTTCATTTTTAAGAGCTTCTACCATTGCATTATCTTCAATCATATCTCCTCTTGCGCTATTTACAATTACTGCACCATTAGGAAAATATATTAATGTTTTTTTATTTATAATATGTTTCGTTTCTTTTGTTGCTGGACAATTAATGGAAAAAAAATCAGATACTGAAATCAGACTTTCTAATGATTTATGATAAATTGCATCTTTTTCTAAATTTTTATTTAATCTAGATCTATTGTAATAATGAATTTTCATTCCAAAAGATCTGGCTCTATCTGCTACTGCCCTTCCAATTCTTCCTAGCCCCAAAATTCCTAATCTAGATCCTGTCAATTGCTTTCCCATTAAAAAATCTGCTGTCCATCTCCAATTTTTTTTATGAGCCCAATCAATTCCTTCCTTGGCTCTTCTTGCAGAAGCTAAAAGTAAAAGTATTGCAATTTCAGCAGTGGCATCTGTTAAAACATCTGGAGTGTTCGTTACTATAATATTTCTTTTTTTTGCAGCATCAATATCAATATTACCAAAACCTACAGCAAAATTTGAAATGATTTTAACTTTACTAGAAAGTTTAAAAATAATGGCTGCATCTAAATTATCAGTAATTGAGGAAAGTATTCCGTCGCAATCAGTGCTCTCTTTGATTAATTCATTTTTTGTTAGTAATTTATCTTTTTTATTTAATTTTAAACTAAAAAGTTTTGATGCATATTCTTCACTTGATTTTATGAGCTTTCTAGTAATTAAAATTTTCTTCATAAATTTCTTAAAATTGAAGGTTTGGGGCCTCCCGTATACCAGTCTATAATTTCAACTGTATGCAAGATTGGAATTTTTGTCGCTTGTGCAATTTGCATTATACACCCGACATTTCCAGTTGAAATAATGTTTGGTTGTATTTTTTTGATATTAAAAATTTTATTTTCTAATAGTTTTTTTGCTATATCATTTTGTAATAGATTATACGTACCAGCTGAACCACAGCAAATATGTCCATCGGGAATTTCAAGCACCTCATTACCAGTTTTTTTAATTAAGTTTATTGGATCTTTATGAACCTTTTGACCATGTTGCATTGAACATGCTGAATGATATGCAATTTTATAAAGTTTTTTATTATTAAAATTTTTAATAAAATCAAGTTTAACATTTTCGTTTAAATATTCTGTTATATCTTTTGTTAATTCTGATATTTTTTTTGCCTTTTTTTTGAAATCTTTATCAGCTCTAAATATAAAACCATAATCTTTTAATGTTGTGCCACAACCAGATGTATTTGAAATAATAGCATCCAAACCTTTATTTAAATATTCTTCATACCATACAGAAATATTATTTTTAAATATTTTATTTGCTAAATCTGTTTTACCCAAATGATGATTCAACGAACCACAACAATCTATTTTTCTTGGTACAACAACTTCTATATTATGGCGATTTAGTAACCTTATAGTCGCTTCATTGATTTGTGGTGAAATAACTTTTTGAACACATCCTGTTAATAAAGCTACTCTAGCGACAGTTTTTTTTTTGTTTTTTGCTGGATATATTTCCATATCAGAAATTTTTTTTGAAGGTAGTCTAGCAGGCATAAATTTTATCATTTCTTTAATCTTTTTTGGAAATAAAAATCTAAATGGTTTTACTAACAAAACTAGATAACTAACTATTCTAAAATTAGTTGATTTAGATAAAGTTAAAGATAAAAAATTTCTTAAAAATTTTTCTTTAAACGGTCTTTGATAGGTTTTTTCTATGTGGCTTCTTCCGTGATCAACGAGATGCATATAATTTACTCCCGACGGGCAGGTGGTCATGCAACTATAGCATGACAAGCATCTATCGATATGCTTTACAATTTTTTCATTAGCTGGTTTATTGTTTTCGATCATATCTTTAATTAAGTATATTCTTCCACGAGGACCGTCTAACTCGTCGCCTAATAGCTGGTAAGTTGGGCAGGTAGCATTGCAAAAACCACAATGGACACATTTTCTTAAAATTTTTTCAGTTGATTGATTATCTTTATCTTTGAGTTGTTGTTTAGAAAAGTGAGTTTCCATTTATATACCAGTATACATTTTTCCGGGGTTTAATATCCTTTTGGGATCAAAGCTTTTTTTAATATTTTGAGATATATTAAAACGATCTCTACTAATAGTAAAAACATCTTCAACGTAGGGAAGATAATCTGAATTTTTTATCATGGTTGCATAACCTCCATGTTTAACAACTTTTTTTTTAATTGATTCAAACATTTCTTCTGTTAACTCAAAAGCCTCCATCCATATTAAGGCGCCACCCCAATCTAATGCATAAGCAAATTTATTTGAAAACTGATAAAGCAACTTAACACACTGTGATGGTGGAATAACTATTCTAATTATATTATTATTTGTAAAGTTAAAAAATTCCAAATTTTTCACTTTTTTCCAAAAAATTTCTGATTGGTAGGTTTCAAGAATTGATATATTTTTATCGGCAACTTTAATTTCATTAAATAAATTTTCAAATCTTTGATCAATCGAATTTTTTGTTCCCTCAAGTCTAATTGCTGTTATTGAGCCATCTTTTTTAAGATCATTCAGTTTAAAAGCGCTTTTAATATCCATTTTACACCCTGGACAATTTTGATCAGTCGGCAAAAAAGTAGCTCCCGAAATATCATTTGATGAACTCATTGAAAGATCTAATAAGTTGGCTGCTGATTCAATTTTTTGATTATGTATAATTAAAGTTTTAGTTTCTTCTGGAGCAGGTAAAACTTTGAGAGTAATTTCTGTTAATGCAACCAAAGTACCGTAAGAACCACATACCAATTTACTTAAATCATAACCAGTTACATTTTTAACTACTGTTCCTCCAGATTTTATAATTTCTCCTTTGCCATTAACTCCTCTAAATCCTAAAACATGATCCCTTATACTTCCAACTTTAAATCTTCGAGGTCCAGATATATTGCACGAAACCTGACCTGCGGCAGTTCCAAATTGACTTTTTCCTGAAAATAAATATCCAAAATCAATAGGTTCAAAAGCTAACATTTGTTTATTTTTTTTTAATGCCTCTTCTATTTTTTCTATTGAGGTACAAGCTTTAACTTTTATATATAGTTCTTCTGGTAAATATTCTATTATTCCATTTAACTTAGATAAATTTATAACTTTTCCACACTGAAGTGGTTTTCCAATTTTTTGTTTAGATTTTGAACCAACAATTTCAATTGGAATATTAGATTTATATGACTGTTTTATAATTTCTGAAACTTCTTTTTCAGTATTAGGATATACAGCAGTATCAAAATCTTGGGATGTCGGGAAACTTTGTTTTTCCTCTATGGACATGAACTCTCCCTTCCTCAGCACACTTTCGTAAAATTGGGTATACTTTACCTGGATTTAATAATGAACTAGCGTCCAAGACTTTTTTAATTTTTATTTGTTGTTGGATGTCATTATTACTAAACATTTCACACATTAATTCCCTTTTTTCTACTCCAACTCCATGTTCTCCTGTTAAAACTCCTCCAACTTTTACACAATATTTTAATATTTCAGCTCCAAACTTTTCTGTTTTTTCTAAATCATTTTTATTGTTGGCGTCATACATTATTAATGGATGAAGATTACCATCACCTGCGTGGAAAGCATTTGCAACGGGCAAATTATATTTTTTAGATAATTTACTAATTTCTTTTAGTACTTCTGCAAGTTTTTTTCTAGGAATAGTGCCATCCATGCAATAATAATCTGGCGCCATGTCACCACAGGCAGGGAACGCTGCTTTGCGTCCAGCCCAAAATTTTAATCTTTGCACATCACTTTTGCTAACTTTTATACTTGATGATTTATTTTTTTTTGCAATTTCGGTTACTTTTTTAATTAAATCCTCTACTTCGACATCTGTACCGTCTAGTTCAACTATTAACATCGATTCTGCATCTCTTGGGTAACCAGCCTTTACGAAATTATCAGTAGCATGGATTAATGCTTTATCCATCATTTCCATTCCAGCAGGAATAATTCCTTGCGCAATAATATCGGATACACAATTTCCTCCGTCTTCTACAGTTGGAAATCCAATTAGTGCCGCTTTAACTGACTGTGGTTTTCTTAATATCTTTACTGTAACTTCTGTAATTACACATAGCAGTCCTTCTGAGCCCGTAATTAATCCCAACAAGTCATAACCTTCCGAGTCAAAAGTTTTACCTCCCAATTGGCTTATAGTTCCATCCATAAAAACCACTTCGGCTCCAAGAAGATTATTAGTTGTTGTTCCATACTTTAAGGAATGTACGCCACCAGAATTCTCAGCAACATTTCCACCAATTGAACAAGCAATTTGACTAGATGGATCTGGTGCATAGTAAAATCCTTTTTCCTGAACCGCTTCTGTTATTGATAAATTTGTCACTCCGGGTTGAGCAACTACACACCGATTTTTATAATCAATTTCTTTAATTTTATTAAATTTTCCAAGACACAATAGTACACCATCAGCAAGTGGTAAAGCTCCACCTGATAAACCAGTACCTGAACCTCTTGGAACAACTTTAACTTTTTCTTTGTTACAAAAACTTAATACTTTGCTTACTTCTTCGGTATTTTCAGGAAAAACAACAACCAACGGCTTTTGTTTATAAGCTGATAACGCATCAGTTTCAAAAGGTCTAATCTCATCTTCATGATCCAAAACATTTTGAGGATTAATAATTTTTTTTAAACTGCTAGTAATAAACTCTTTTTTTTGAAAAAGTTTTCTATCTATTTTAGGCATTGCTAATTTTGTCATAAAAATATACTACAGCCAAAAAGCTTAAGGGTCAAAAAAGATAGAATGAATTATTTAAGTATTTTATGTATTTTTTCTATAGCTTTGCTTATATTTTCTCTCGAAGTAGCAAAATTAAATCTAACATTATCTATAGCAAATTTTCCAAAAGCAGTACCAGGTATCATTGCAACTCCAGCTTCATTTAAACACTTTTCAGTAAACTGCTCACCATTTAATCCGGTGCCTTTAACATTAGGAAATGCGAAAAAGGAACCACCTGGTAAATTGCACTCAACACCTTTTAAACTTCTCAAGCCGTCGACAATAAGTTTTCTTCTGATATCAAACTCGTTTACCATCTCATTAAGATGATCTTCCGATCCATCTAAAGCTGCTATTGCACCATATTGTGCTGCAGTATTTACGCAAGAGTGGCTATTAACACAAAATTTAAATACATGTTCTATTAAATTTTTTGGCCAAACTCCCCAACCTAAGCGCCATCCTGTCATTGCATAGGTTTTACTCCAACCATTTAAAACAATAAGACGCTCATAAAGATCAGGATAATTTAATAGTGTAGGAATTTCCTTTTTATCAAAAATTAATCTATCATAAACTTCGTCACTCAAAATTACTAGATCAGGAAATTTTTTTAAACCATTTACGAGTTTATCAATAGAATTTTTTTCTGTAAAACAGCCCGTAGGATTATGAGGATTATTTAAAATTAAGAGACGAGTTTTATCATTAATTAATGCTAAAATTTTATTAGGATTAATTGAAAAATCTTTATTTTCTGTCAAATTATAGGGCACTGCTTTAGCTCCAGTAAAATTTATCATTGATTCATAAATAGGGAAGCCTGGATCTGGATATATAATTTCTGCTCCAGCTTCTCCAAAAAATGAAATAGCATAATGCATTGTAGGCTTTCCTCCTGGCATAATAATTATTCTTTCCGGGTCAATATCTGCCTTATAAATTGACTTTATTTTTCTACTCACAGCTTCTCTGCATTCAATTATTCCATTTGGCAAAGTGTACCCATGATGACCATCTTTAAGAGCTTGAATTGCTGCATCAACAACATGTTTTGGAGATTTAAAATCAGATTGACCTAAGCTAAGATCAATAATTTCTTTCCCTTGTTGACTTAATTTTTTTGTCTTTGCAAAGATATTGTAAACAGCTTCTGTGCCAAGTCTATTTACGCTTTTAGCAATTTTCATAATTAATTTTATCTGAAAGTAATTTTTGATCTGTTAAGATCTTTTATAGACTTACATCCCATTAATATCATGTCTCGATTTATTTCTGATTTCATTTTTTGTAATATTGTTTCAACACCTTGTTGTCCTGCAGCTGCTAAAGCAAATAAATAACCTTTTCCAAAACTACAAGCTTTTGCTCCAATTGCCAAAGCTTTTAAAACATGAGTCCCTCTTCTTATACCTCCGTCAAGAATTACTTCGATTTTATCTCCGACAGCATCAACTATTTCGGCAAGTTGATCAAATGGTGCTCTTGAACCATCAAGTTGACGACCGCCATGATTTGAAATCATGATTGCACTACATCCAATATCAATTGCTTTTTTTGCATCTTCAACTGACATGACTCCCTTTAAAGCAAAAGGCCCTCCCCATTTTTTAACGCAATACTCTGCATCCTTCCAATTCATCGAAGGGTCAAATTGTTCATTTATATAATCTATAACTGATTTATCAATTCTACTTCCTTTATCTGTCATATGAATAATATTCTCTAATTTAAATTTACTACCGAACAGATAATTTAAACTCCACCCAGGATGCATTGCAAAACTTAAAAGACTTCCTAAAGTTAATCTTGGTGGTGTGGAAAAACCTGTCCTATGATCTCTCTCTCTGTTTCCAGCTACAACTGTATCTACCGTCAAACACATACTTTTAAAACCAGATTTTTTACATCTCTCAATTAAATTGTCTGTCAGTCCTCTATCTTTATGAATATAAAGCTGAAATAGTTTTGGTCCATTAGTTGATTTTCCAAGTTCCTCAATACTTGTGGTGGCCATGGTTGAAGTACCAAAAATTGTACCCATTTTCTCAGCAGCTTTTGCTGCAGCTTTCTCACCATGATGATGGTAGAGACGATGCATAGCCGTAGCTGCTAAGAAAAGTGGAAAATCTATTTTTTGACCTAATACCGTTGTTGACATATCTATATTACTTACATCACTAAGAACATTTGGAATTAAATCACAACTATTAAAAGATTCTGTATTTCTTTTTAAAGTAACCTCATCATCTGACCCTCCATCAATATAATGAAATATCGGGGAAGGTAACTTCTTCTTTGCCAACTTTCTGAAATCTTCTACATTATGACAATCTTTAAGATTCATTTATAAATTTTTTATAGTATATTTTGTTTAAATCAAAACTGTTTGAGAAAATTAAACATATAGCTATTTGCGCCAGGATTTTTTGTTCCGAGACTAGCATTAGATATATGATTGTAAGATAATCCTAATTTACTACTATCAGATAAGCCTAGAGAAACTTGTACTTCACTTTTAAATTCTAAAGGAAAACCTAAATCTTTACCATCGCCATAATTATAATAACCTGGGGCAAAACTAGGAGTTATTGTAAGTGCTCCCAACTCATATTCCGCTTGAACGCCAGTGTATAAGTAAAAAGCATTTTTTTCTGTCAGGAAACCACCTGTTATGGGTGACAGCTTTCCTAAAAAACTGTTCCTAAATAAATCTTCATTTTGATGCTGTAATCCAAATATACCTGATTTTTGTTTGTCATCACTAAAATCAAACATGCCAGTAAAAAAATTTAGTTCTGTTTCTTTTTCACTTTTAGGCTCTTCAGAAAAACTAACTGAATTTGCAAAAAACAAGGTAAAAAGCAGTAAAAAAATGTTTGAAAAAAATTTTCTCATAACCCGAACATATAACCTTAAACTTAAAAAATAAATAGATTTTGTGAGAGAAAAAAGTCTTAATTTTTGTTTAGAAGTCTGCCTAATTAAGAGAACAAGAGGGAGATGAAGATTGTTCTGAACTCTTAACTAGGCAATAATTAATTAATAGCGTTATTTTTTGTCGAACTTTTGGATGAATATTGTTAAATTTGAGGCAGGAGCTCTAAATTAATTTGAGGGCCTAAAATAACCAGAACCTTTTTTGCCTGTGAAGATTTCCTCTATTAGAGGATGTTTTATTGGCTCATCAGAGTCATCTTTAACTAAATTTTGTTCTGAAACGTATGCTTCATAAGTGACATCGTTGTTTTCTGCTAATAAATGGTAAAAAGGCTGATCTTTTCTTGGCCTGACATCTTTCGGTATAGACTGATACCATTCTTCGGAGTTGTTAAATTCAAAATCCACATCATAAATTACACCTCTAAAATTAAAGTACCTATGTTTTACCACATCGCCGATTGAAAATTTAGCTGTGTTTAGTGCCATTTGATAAGTTTAACATATGTATATTTAAAAAAAAAAGCAACAATAAAAATTCACCTTACAACATACATATGTTAACATTTTTAAATGAACAGACCTATAATTAAATTTATAGCTGATTTTGGTCCGCTGCTTATTTTTTTCGTAATTTATTTTAATAATGAAAATAATTTAAAATTAGCAATACCTCCCTTTATTGTCGCAACTCTTATCGCTTTGGTAGCGGTATATATTTTAGAAAAAAGAATACCTATCGTACCTTTGGTCGGTGGTATTCTAATTACTTTATTTGGAGGACTTACCTTATATTTTGATAATAAAATATTCTTTTACATGAAACCGACGATTATTAATATTCTTTTTGCAGCCGTACTTTTTTTTGGGAAATTTTTTACAGAAAAACCGTTACTAAAGATTTTTTTTCAAAATACTATAAACTTAGAAAATGAAGGGTGGAAAAAATTAAACTATCGCTGGATTTATTTTTTCATTTTTGTAGCGCTTCTTAATGAAGTGGTATGGAGAACCCAAACAGAAGCTTTTTGGGTAAATTTTAAAGTTTGGGGTTTGCTACCAATAAGTTTTATCTTTGCTGCTGCTCAAATACCTTTAATAAATAAATATAAATTAAACCAACAATGAAACATTTAAAATTAGTTGTAAATAACATACACAAAAAAAAAGAAATTTTTTTCAATAAATTAGAGCTTAAGTTAATATTAAATCTATACGCTCAAATGGTTTCCGGAGGAGAATGGAAGGACTATGGTTTAAGCATATCAAAAAAAGAAGTGAGTTTTAATGTTTATCATAGAACCTCGGAAATTCCTGCTTATAAAATAACTAAAAATTTAAAGCCTAGAAATAAAAATGAAAACTATATAATTAAAGATGGGCAGAATAAAATAATTAATAATTCGGATAATCTTAAAAATTTAATAAAAAAAGTAGTTTGGAGAAAATTTAAATTAGTTAATTAATATTACCTTCTTTGACCAAAAAGTCTAAGCAGCATTATAAACAAATTTATGAAGTCTAGGTAAAGAGTAAGCGCACCCATCACAGCCTTTTTGCCCATAATTTCACCTGAGTCACTTGCTAAGTACATATTTTTAATTTTTTGAGTATCGTAAGCTGTTAACCCAACAAATATTAAAACTCCTAAGATAGATATAACAAAATACATCATTGTTGATTTCATAAATATATTTACAATTGAGGCAATTATAATTCCAATTAATCCCATCATAAGAAAGGATCCTAATTTTGTTAAATCTCTTTTTGTCGTATATCCATAAATACTCATCGCGCCAAAAGTTCCGGCTGTAATAAAAAATACACGAGTAATGCTTGCCCCAGTATAAACTAAAAATATTGATGATAGCGATGCACCCATTAATGCCGCAAAAATCCAAAAAGTTCCTTGTGCCTTTGCTGCGCTCATATTTTTGATACCAAAACTCATATAAAAAACTACTCCTAATGGTGCCAACATTATGATCCACATCAAAGGTGAACTATAAAGAGCTTGTCCTATGCTTGTCAGCCCGCTTATACCCATAGATGATATTTGAATATTATAACCGCCAGATAATTTGAACAAAATCAGTGAAACGATTCCTGTAAGAAAAACTCCTGAAGCCATATAATTATAAACTTTAAGCATATAAGCTCTTAAGCCTTCATCAATTATATGTGTCTCGGCCGATGTTGTCTTCGATTGAATATTTTGTCTGTTAAATTCCATAGTTCTTAGTATATATTGCTAATACACTACTTTTCAAGATGTCAAAACACTTTAATAAAAAATTTAAAATAATGAAACAAAGCAATGAATTTTAGAAAACTTGGAAATACTGACGTAAAAGTAAGCACTATTTGTCTAGGAACAATGACATGGGGCGAACAAAACGATCAAAAAGAAGCTTTTAAACAAATGGATTATGCACTAGATCAAGGAATTAACTTTTTTGATACAGCTGAAATATACCCGTCCCCCTGCTTTAAAAATACTTATGGTTCAACTGAAAAAATAATTGGAAATTGGTTTAAAGAAAAAAAAAAGAGAGATAAAATTATTTTAGCATCCAAAATTGCAGGGCCAGGCCTATCATGGGTGCGTGGAGGGGGACCTCAATACTCAGAAAAAAATATTGAGGAAGCATTGAATAGTAGTTTAAAAAGATTGCAAACTGACTATATAGATCTTTATCAGTTGCATTGGCCAGAAAGAAAAACAAATTTTTTTGGTAGACTTGGTTTTGAGCATTTTGAAAAATCAAAAACAGAGGAAGGAAATGAATTTAAAAAAATTTTAGAAATTTTGAAAAAATATATAGACCAAGGAAAAATTAGGTATATAGGATTGTCAAATGAAACTGCTTGGGGATTATCTAAATTTTTAGAAATTTCAAAATTACACAACCTTCCCAAAGTAGTTTCGGTTCAAAATCCATATAATTTTTTAAATCGAACTTATGAAATAGGACTAGCTGAAATATCCATTAGGGATGAGGTTGGCTTATTAGCATATTCTCCTTTAGCTGGCGGTTATTTAACTGGAAAATATAGGAATAGTAAATTGCCTGAAAAATCAAGAATGAAACTCCATGCAGATTATTATCCGAGATATAGAAAGCCTAATGCCTCTGAAGCAATAGAGGAATATTGGGATATTGCGAACAAATCTAATCTTGATTTTTCACAAATGTCCATAAAATTTTGCGAAATACAAAAATTTTTAACTTCTGTTATAATTGGCGCAACCAGCCTAGAACAGTTGAAAATTAATATAGAAAGTGTAAGTGTAAATTTATTAAAAGAAATAATAAAAAAAATTAATGATGTTCAAATAAAATATCCAAACCCATGTCCATAAAAAAAAATTTATATATAATTTTATTTTGTTTAATCTGTAATATTGCACACACACAAGAAGAACTAAAAAGTGTAGGTAAATTTAAAGATTGGGAGACTTTTATTCTATTGAAAGAAGGAAATAAAATATGTTTTGCTCAATCAATTCCCGTTGTGAGAGCGCCAAAAAAATTGAAACGAGATCCATCAAGACTGTTTGTAAGTTTTAGACCATCAGTAAATATTAAAAATGAAATTAGCGTAACTAATGGTTATGCATTTAAATCAGAAGCACCTGTTACTGCAAAATCTGGGAAGAGATCTTATGATTTGTTTTCTAAAGGACGCTTTGCCTGGGTCATAGATAATGAAGATGAAGCTAAACTTATCACTACAATGAAAAAAGCTTCAAGATTAATGATAATAGGAAATAGTGATAAAGGAGAACAAACAACAGATCATTATTCGATGATGGGTTTTACAAAAGCTTATAACTCAGCAAAGAAAAGTTGCGGATAAACATTTAAGTAAATCAATGAAAAAGAAAAGAAAGATTATACTAGCCTATTCGGGTGGTTTAGATACATCAATAATACTTAAATGGCTCCAAGAAAATTATAATGCAGAAGTCATAGCCTATACTGCTGATATAGGGCAAAAAATTAATAAAAAAAAAATTATAAATAACGCAAAAAAATTAGGCGTTAAAAAAGTAATTATTGAAAATATAAAAAATACTTTTGTTAAAGATTATATTTTTCCTCTAATTAGAGGTCATGCTCTTTACGAAGGTGTTTATCTTCTTGGAACTTCAATAGCTAGGCCTTTGATAGCAAAAAGACAAATTGAAATAGCAAAAAAATTCAAAGCTTTTGCCGTTTCTCATGGATCTACTGATAAAGGAAACGATCAAGTAAGATTTGAGCTGGGTTATTACTATTTTGGTTCTAAAATTAAAATAATTTCACCATGGAGAGAATGGAAATTTTCATCAAGAACTGATTTAATCAACTACGCAAAAAAAAAAGGAATTCCAATACCGAAAGATAAAAAGGGAGCGCCACCTTTCTCCGTAGATGATAATTTATTCCATACTTCTACCGAAGGAAAAATGCTTGAAAATCCAAATAGAAAACCCCCTGAATATCTTTTTCAAAGAACCGTGGCTCCTGAAAAAGCTCCATCAAAATCAACAAAGATTATAATAGGATTTAAAAATGGAAACCCTATTTCAGTTAATAAAAAAAAATATTCACCCGAAAAATTACTTGAAAAATTAAATAGTTTTGGTTGTAAAAATGGAATTGGCAGAGTTGATTTGGTTGAAAATAGATTCATAGGAATTAAATCTAGGGGAATTTATGAAACTCCAGGAGGTACTATTCTTCTCTTTGCCCATAGAGTGATGGAATCAATAACTTTAGATAAAAAAACTATGCATTTAAAAGATAAAATTATGCCAAGATATGCTGAACTTATTTATAATGGTTTTTGGTTTTCTAAAGAAAGATTTTTTTTGCAAAAACTAATTGACCGAAAAAGAAAAAGAGTTCAAGGAAGTGTTACTCTTCAACTGTACAAAGGAAATATATCAATAGTTGGTAGAAAATCTAAAAAAAGCTTATATTCATTAAAAAAATCATCTTTTGAAAGCGGTAAGTTGTTCACAAGAAAATATGTAGAAAATTTTATAAAAGTTGCGGCAAAAAAGCTCAAACAAAAAAATTTTAAGTAGTATACATATCTTATAAATGAAAAAGTATTTAATTTTTGGAGCAGCTGGATCCATTGGTTCAGTTTTAGCAAAAGAACTTTATGATGATAAAAAAGAATGTCATCTTATAGGAAGAGATGAAGATGCTATTAAAACAATTGCATCAAAATTAAATTATACATATTCAATTTGTGATGTACAAAAATTGAATTTTGCAAATTCTTTATCCAAAGATTTAAATTCTGTTGAAATTGCAGGAATTGCTTACTGCATTGGCTCAATTGATATTAAGCCTTTTAGACAAACTCAGGCTAAAGATTTCGTGTCTAGTTATATTTTAAATCTTGTTTCTGCTACTGATGTAATTAGAACTTTTCATGAAAGTTTAAAAAAAAATAACGGCTCTATTGTGCTTTTTTCAACGGTCGCAGCAAAAAAAGGGTTTTTAAATCATAGCATAATTTCATCAACAAAAGCAGGAATTGAAGGTCTTACTGTTGCTTTGGCAGCGGAATTTGCTCCCAATATAAGAGTTAATTGCATAGCACCAAGTTTAACTAAATCAAAAATGTCAAATTTTTTAATTAAAAATAAAAAAAACGAAGATGCTATAGCTAAATTACATCCTTTAAAAAGATTGGGCGAAGGTAGCGACGCTGCATCTATTGCAAAATTTTTATTAACTGAAAAAAGTTCTTGGATCACAGGTCAAATATTAGGTGTTGACGGCGGAAGATCAGCTATTGCTTAATTAAATATCTTTTTACTCAGTAATTTTATCTACAAATTTTTTTGCAAAAGGACCTACGAATAAAGCTGTTCCTATAGCAATGGGTAAGCTAACTGTCCAGGCTTTTAAAAACCTTTGAATATACTCATCATCCATTCCCGTATTAACAAATGTAATTATTAAGGTCATTAGAAGACTCATTAAAAACCCCATAATTAAAACAAATAATAGTTGAGAATATTTTTTTGAAAACATATGAATTATTTAGAATGAGATTTTTTAAAACATTCAACAGTATTACTAAGTAAACATGCAATAGTCATAGGACCCACTCCGCCTGGAACCGGCGTAATTGCCTTTGCAATCTTGGAAACTTCGTCGAAATCAACATCTCCCACTATACCTTTGTCAGTTTTATTAATTCCAACATCGATAACGATTGCACCTTTTTTTATCCAGTCTCCTTTAACCAATTTAGGTATTCCAACAGCAGCAATAATTATATCTGCCCTAAGACATTCTGCTTTTAAATCTTTCGTTTTTGAATGGGTAACTGTGACAGTGCAATTTTCTTTCAAAAGTAATTGGGTCATTGGTTTTCCATTTAAGTTTGATCGCCCAATCACAACTGCATGCTTACCGCTTAAATTTTTTTCAGCTTTTTTAAGTAATAAACTGCAGCCAAGAGG
>CEUZ01282026.1_pt1 | contig 14443 bp, 11 predicted proteins | sample 361511 | NCBI WGS metagenome assembly CEUZ01 (sample SAMEA2622822, study PRJEB7988) | marine metagenome | biome: marine biome (ENVO:00000447); feature: surface water layer (ENVO:00002042); material: "saline water (ENVO:00002010), including plankton (ENVO:xxxxxxxx)" | depth 5 m
CAGCACCATCCACTGATCCAGGGATATATCCAGGCCAATCTTATGGGTATTCTGGACGAATCGCTTGGTCATGGCACGATGGGCATTGCTTAGAAGCATGCCGAGATTCATATGAAGATTCAGTGATTCCTTATCGGTCATTGGTTGAACCTAAAACTAATATAGTTGCTAGTGCAACTAATATCGAAAGGACCAAATTATTTCTATAATAGGTTTTAAAAAATACAGATGTGAAAAAAACAGGACCTAAAAGCGGTAGCTTTTAAGACCCGTAGTATTTGGCGGACTATGCAGCTTGGGTTGCTCCTGGGACTTCATACGGCGGCCGGCTTCCGCCAGGGTATCCTGGAATAGGTTAATAATGCTTATAGCATTGACCTTCTGGGTTAAAAAGTCCGGGATGGAGCCGCCGGGGGCCATGTATAAGCGGTAGGAAATCTCAAAACGCCCATTCCCCAAAGCTTTGGCGGACCAGGATCCTGCTCCAAAGTCCAGGTACACCGCCTGGGGGTCGTGCTGCTTCAGATAGCTGGCATAGGCACCCTCTTTGTCCAGCAGGTACCATTCTACCAGAACATTACTGCTGTCCTGCGGCCATTCATAGGCTGTCATGCGAAAGCAGTATCGGCGGTCGCTGAAAAATGGCAGGGCCACCCGAATATGTTGATAACCCTCTACATATTCATCGGTAATCTTAAGAACAGAAGAATTCAATGTATTTGCATTAGATAAAAATTCCCCATAGTGGTCCAAATCCATGATCACATTGCGAATAAAATGAGGAGTGACATCCGTTACCCGGCTTACCCTTACTGCAGAAAGATCTTTCCCAGCTAGGGTTTTACTTTCAAATCGGGTACCGTCATGCAGGTAATTTATCGGCTTCCAGCCCTTTTCCCCATTGAGTGTATCCAAAAGGGCAGCAGGGGTTTGACTCCATGAAGTTGAAAAAAGGAATATGGTTAGCAAAATCTGTTTACAATTTGCATTCCATTTTTGCAATTGTATAATTATAGGCAGGAGAGTTCAGCCGTGAATGGTGCTATCATCTAAAACCAAAGATTAAATGGTTTTTTCAGCAGTTTAATAAAAAATTATGCCTGTTCTATTGCGAATAGAGTAGACAGATGAGGTAGGTATAATTTATTGGTAAAGTAGACCAGGCCGACCTCCAGGGTGAAGGTAGGCGGGAAACCCACATTCAAAGGCTGCAGGCCGCTTAAGCCAATTAGGGAAAATAAAATCAAAAGGTCTGTAACTGACCAGAATCCACGGCCCAGCATATCCGTGTGCATTATATAATTGGTGGAAATAATTATACCGGAAAAGGCCAGGGCGCCGTAGCGCATCCAACTGATAAAAAGGGGCAACCCGGCTTGCTCATTTAAAGGCACAAGATCTGCTTCAAAACCCAGACTCAAAACAATGGCCTGTAAAATACCAACGCTGATCAGTATGGCCTCAAACTTGCGATGCTCCGAGGTCAGTGTATCTTTCAAAATAAAAAGGGTAAGCAGGGTTGTGACCAGCACCGTACCCTGGAGCGGTGTAAGTTCAAAAAACTGCCCCCGGTGAATAAAAGCCAAGCAGAAAAAATAGGTGCCTATGGCTATTGGAAGATAGCGGATCCTGAAGAGCAGTTTATAGGGCCAGGGATCTGTGTTGGCACTCCGGAACTTATTAATCGCACTCATCAAAATTATAATAAAGAACCGGGGCATAAATTTAAAAAAGGCAAAAGCTGATAAAGTCAATAGATAAATAACAAGCAGAAAAACATTATTGCCAATAAAATCATTAGGGATGATGGCTAATAGACAGCCGATTCCAGCAAGGAGAAATATAGCCATTAGGGTGCCGTTTTCGGATTTTCCATAATGATAGAGCTGGTAGTGCAGGTGGAGTTGGTCCGGCTCCAGGGGATGTCTGCCTTTGCGCAGGCGGGCTACAAAGACCCGGGTAGTATCGGCGATTAAGTACGAAGCCAACAGGATGAAAGGAGTAATATTAAGGACCCCAAGAGTTCTATTAACGCCGCCAGAAACGAAGAAAAACAGAGGCATTACTGCCATATGATACCCTAGAAAGAGACTGCCAGCATCGCCCATAAAAAAGCGGGCTGGTTTCTGGTTATAATGCAGAAAGGCTAATAAGGCGGCACCCACAATAATATTTATATACACAAAGTAAGGTGCACCATATAAATAACCAAGAAGTCCTCCAGAAAGAGTTACCAGAAACATAAAGCCACCAGCTAAACCATCCATCCCATCAATGAGGTTAATCGCATTGGTGATACCGATAAACCAAAATAGGTATAAAATTATAAGAAAAGGTTTATTATCAGGTAGGAGGAAACCAAAAAAAGAAACCTGACTGATTTCCGAATAAAACTGCAGGAGTAAAAAGAAACCCACAAAGAGCTGGATAGGCAGTTTATAACGCCACGAAAGGGTAAAATAATCATCAATAGCACCTAGGAGGAACAGACTGAATCCACCCAAAAAATACCAAGTATAAAGCCCATTATCATTGAGCAAAAACCAGCCAATGACTATAATCACCAAAGAAAAGGCAATACCGCCAAAACGAGGTGTGGGTGTTTCATGGATCTTGCGCTCTGATGGATGATCCATGAAAAAGGTGGGGTCCATATAACGTAAAAGAAAACGAGATAACCAAAGAGTCAGAGCAAAAGAAAGAGTAAAATAAGATAATGCTAGCATATCATTAATTTAAATATAACCTTCTTTTTGTCTGAATTATGAAATTATTGAACAAAAAAGGCGATAAAATACATTATCGCCTTTATATATTTTTGGTTTGTTAACTAGAGACTGTAATCAAAGCGTATGCCAAGGCCACCCCAATAAGATTGATTATATCCAGTTTTCATTTCTGTTGAGATGAAGCCTTCACCTCCAACTAATACATTCATTGGGAGACCTAATGATTTTTTCATAATCCTTTCTAAAGAAACCCCGGCAAAACCTCTTACACCACCTCCATCACCTACAGTCCCCAAATGGCCTTCTGCAAAAATAAATTTAGCAACAGTTAGATTTCCGCCTATTCCTAATGCTGCCGGGCTTATATCTATTTCTTTAACCTCACCAGTATTTTGATCGGCCCATTCTGATGTACCACTATACGCCCCAAAAGCAAGGCTAATGTTAAATCTAAGTCCCTCACCAATTTTAAAACCATAGGGTGTTGATATAACCAGACTACCACCAACAGGAGTATTCAATATAAATTCTCCATTTATGAATCCAACGCTACCAGTTACACCTATATTGAAACCACTTAAAGGACTAGATGCCGTTTCCTCAACATATTCAAGGAGTTCTTCTTCTTCGGCACCTGTAGCTTCTTCTACAGCAGCTTCTTCTACAGCAGCTTCTTCTACAGCAGCTTCTTCTACAGCAGCTTCTTCTACAACAGCTTCTTCTACAACAGCTTCTTGCTGACCAAAGAGCAACCCAGTGGTTAATAATATGCTAAGAGAAATCAAATAGGTAGATTTTATACTCATGTTATACCTCCATGTTATAGTAATCGTTATTCACGTTCAAATTATGGATAAATTTTTCGTAGTCAAAGAGATTTTCAATATATGTTTTTCATGAATCCTAAATTTCAATTAGTAAAAAGGTAAGACGTAATGGGTTTTATTTTATCTGGCTTTGGTCAAATTTAAAATCAAACCCAATTTTTAGTTTTAGATTAAAAAATAAACCATCTTTGAGCTCTTCTATTAGACCATTGGCAATTTCGTAAGGAATGGGAACGTTAGTATATCCGGCTTGAAGTGATGCATATTTAGTATGGTAAGTGATAGATGATTCAAACATATGAAATACTTTGACTGGTGGATAGGGGAAAGGATCAGATAAAGTGCCGCTGTTTGCCGATTGGGTTTGGATATTGATAGTACCCTTTTCCAGCCAGGTGTATTCCATATGAAACCAAACTTTATTTCTCTTTAACCAAGAATCAGCCTGAAGCCTGAATGATTTAAGGTCTCCACCATAGAGATAACCCATAGCATGGCCATGGTTTTCCCAGGTAGTGAATTGACCGCTATGGATATAGGTCCAAGAATCAATTTGATTATAGTTAGATTCCCAATTGAGAATATAGGATGAAATTGACAACTCACCACTCACTCCAATTTTCCAACCTAACATATCTTGAATTGGATCAGGATTATATTGGTAATCATCAATAATTAATTCCCAATAAACATTAATTTTTTTCATTAAATCCAAATCGCCGTAGAAAAATAACATATAATTATCATTATTGACGCCTACTGAACTCAAATCATCATTATCGATTTGTCCGAACATATATGGAACAAAAGGATTAATATAAAAAAATTCTACATTTCTCCCCTCACCTGTATATATAATTTGTTCGCCAAATCCCAATAATAATTTTTCATTAAATAACTTCATTTTCAGTTTGTGTGAGCTGATTAATCTCGTTATTCGTTTATTATTTTGGACATTCGAATTAAGCTGTCCCGAGGACATATCCAATTCCAAAATCCATAAGTTTAATCCAAATCGTATTTGATCATATGGAGGTGCAAGAGCAGATTGTATAATAGTTCGGCGACCAACCTGCCACCAATTATTAGGCTGCCTTCCTAAAAATATATAATAATTATTATTTTTATACATAATAAATGCCTCCTGAAACCGTGCAGAAGTTCCAAATCTTGAAAATTCAGAGCCCAACAATTGCTTACCTACAACACTATCAATAATAGCAGGTTTCAAGGTCGCCTGCCAGAAATCATTTTGTATATTAAAAAATCCAATATGGTAACCATAGTTATAATATGGATTATTAATCCAATTTGATTGTAGAAATGATTTTATTGCATTTTCTTTTGGGGTAGTTTGGCCAACTAAAATTGAAAAAATTACTATGGGTATAGATATTTCCTTTCGTAACTGATTAATCATATTTACTTTTTAGATATAGTCAGGGATTAAAGGTTCGATGGTAAGGCAAGTCAGAAAAAATTACACTATAAAGTTGAGAATTTGGAGATATAACCAGCAATATTGTCAAAAATATTAGTAAAATATCAATCATAATTGATCTTTTATCATAATACCAGCATTCTAGTTTTGCTTTAAAGGGCACTATTTCAATCTGGTAGAATTCATTAGCATTATCCTTATTTACATTCAAATATTTTTCTTCATTACGAAATACTAAAGATCCTATTCCTGTGATTCCTGGTTTTAGATTTTGAATTTTCTCTATTAATTCCTTTGGGATCATATCAAACTGATTTTTTACCAAAGGCCTTGGTCCTACTATACTCATATCACCAAGAAAAACATTTATGAACTGAGGAAATTCATTCAGTTTTGTTTTTCTTAAGAATTTCCCAAAAGGTAAAACGCGTGAGTCATTTTTCAATGTTATATCACCAGCTCCAATATTGGGGCTGTCTTCAAGCATAGAAGCAAATTTCAATAAATTAAAAGGTTCCTCATTTTTACCAATACGCTGCTGAACATAAAAAATTTTACCTTCGCCAGTGAATAGTAAAATAATTATAATTGCAATCCCCAACGGGAAAAAGACAACTAATACAATAAACGAAAATACAATATCAAATAAACGCTTCAGGATAATTTTCTATAGTTTCTATAATTAATAGTTGAGTTCATCAGGAGATTTGAATCCACCATTGAAAACAGGTTTTTCTGATTTAAAAAAGTCCTTGTACCAAGAAATTGTTTCATTTAATCCATCGCGCCAGAATACTTTTGGTGAATATCCAAGCTGCTCTTTTGATTTCGAAATATCCGGACAGCGCCGGGAAACAGATCCTGGGTATGTTGGAGCATTAATATAATCACCTTTATGGCCCATAATATCACCAACTGCTTTTACAAGTTCTGTAATCGTGATTTCCTCCGGTGAGCCCATGTGATATATTTCCTGATCTGAATTTTCATTTTCCATAGCAAGAACAGTCCCAGCTGCCGCATCAGTAATATAGCAAAAGGCTCTGGTTTGCTCCGCACCATAGATCTTAAAAGGATTCTCTCTTCCTATATGGAATCGTTCCACTAAATGAGGAATTACATGCTTAAAACCCATTCTTGGCCCAAAAATATTCTGGTATCGAACGATTGTTACCGGGAAATTGTATATTCGCCCGTAATTTAGGAATGCAGACTCTCCAAATATTTTTGTGACAGCATAGGTAAATCTAGGATGTGCAATTTCAGATATTGTTAAAGGCACTTCCTCCGCTGTTGGCACTTGAAATTTAAATGTATCGGTGGCAGCAGCATAGCATTCACTTGAAGATGCGAAAAGGACTTTACCGACTTTATTTTCCACAAGCCAGTTTAAAGTATTCTGTATTAGAGCAGTATTGATTCGAATCACCTCGTGAGGCTCTTCAATGCAACGGTTTACACCAACTACAGAAGCCATCATATAAACAAAATCATATTCCTTCTCAAGTTGTAAAAACATATTAGGATCTGTGAAGTCACCTTCTATTATCCTTATGGAATAATCGGTGACTATTTGATCAAAATCATCATCTTTCTGTCCAGGTAAGAAAATGTCTGCAATAGTTATACCATAATCTGTATTCTCACTAAGAAACCTAGCAATACCCAAACCAATAAATCCCGCACCACCAAGAAGTAAAACTTTTTTATTCATTATCAAATTTTAATCTAAGAATATTTACAAATCTCCTCGACCTAAAACTTTTACTCTATGTCTTTTTTGGAGGAAACTAATCTGTGTATTTTTTAATAGACCAATAGTATCAAATACTAGGACAGATTCCAAATCTAAGATAGAATCAATAGTTTCTTGACTCTTATAAACGGCGTGTCCTGTAGATATTATAATAATATCAGGAGAATTACTTAAATGATATTCCAAGTTTTGTTCAATCTCAATCTTCTTTTCATTCCAGAATCCAATATAAGGGTCATGGCATGAAATAATAGACCCCACAGCATAAAGGTAATCATATAATTTTTCAACTGGACTGGATCTGGTATCTCCGACATCACCTCTATAGGAAATACCAAGTAATAAGATATTAGATCCATTTAAATCTGGGTATTGTTTCTGCAAGTATTCAAAAGCGTAATGAGGCATTTGGCCATTTATTGAAATAGCTTTTTGACTTTGTGAGAGAGGTTTATTTCCACCAATTAAATTTTGTCTAGCCCAGCTGGCCAATAAGGCATCTTTGGTCAGACAATACCCGCCAACTCCAATACCGGGGTACATTAGATTTGAGTGAGTAGGGCGTAAACGGATAGCATCAACAACTTCATAAATATTTACGCCAGCTTCTTCTGCAAAACGGGACCATTCCACCATAAAAGCTATATTCATTGCACGGTATGAATTTTCTAGTACTTTTGCCATTTCTGTAGCGTTAGTATTATCTAATCTTGTAAGTGGGTATTCATCAGTACGTATGATGGTATGTAAAAAAGATTCAACCGCATCAGCACTTTTTTCATCTATACCAGAGTACACACGATAGAAACTTTGAATGGAATCTATATAACCGGGGCCAGGCATAACTCGTTCATAAGAATGCCCTATTCTTATTTCATCGATCTGCAGATTCCTTTTTTTCAGACATTCTTGTATTTGTGGCATAATAATTTTCTGGCAGGTACCAGGAGGAACAGTAGTCTCGACTAAGATTAAAGCATCATGTTTACAATTTTCTCCTATGGTTTTGATCGCGCTTTTGAAATGACTAAGATCAACATTAAATCCATCCAAGCCACCAAAATTGTTATTATTTTTTTCGACATCTAAGTTAACATCAATAATAATCACATCTGCAAAACTGTAGGCTTTTTTATCATATGTAGCCAAAAAGTTCCCTTTACTTAAGGCTTTTTGATAAAACTGGTCAATTTTTGGGTCATCTGCAACTAGTGGGAAAAAACCATTATTTAAATCATCTATAATTTTTTTACCATGATCAGTTGGCAAATCAATCCCAATTACAGCATAATCAGATTTTATGGAATTTGCACACACTAGAGACATTACAGACCCAACAAAACCAAGGCCCTGTATTACTACTATATCTTTATCTTTGTTTAGAGAAAAAAATGCTTCTAAATGCTCAGACATTATTTGAATGTAAATGATTTAAATATAAAGATTCGATGTTACGACATAATCTTGAAATATCATATTTGGGGAAAACCATTTTTTTAGAGTTTTGCCCCATTAGTTTTCTTTTTTTGGGTTTATGTAACAGATATTTCATCGCATTTGATAATCCTATATGATCTTCAGAATTAACAATAATACCACAATCCAAAACTGCATATTCATTTGGATTAATTTTTATCTTACCTACGCCTAATAAATCTCCAACACCACCAACGTTTGTTGAGATTACTGGTAAATTACTAGCCATTGCTTCTATTAGAGCGACTGGGGTTCCCTCATTTTTAGAACATAATACTACAACGTCGAGAGCATTATAAATCTTCTCAAGATCATGCCTAAAACCAAGAAAATATATGAAATCAGATAAATTATTTCTTTTTACAAATTTTTCAAGTTTAATTCTATTTTCTCCATCCCCAACAATGATAACTCTAATGTCATATTTTCTATTTTGGTTTAAAAGGTTCATTATTGCTTTAAGAAATAACATGTGGTTCTTTATTGGCACTAATCTTGCGATGACACCGAAAACAATTGTATTATCACTTATACCAAGCTCAATCCTTAACTGCCTTAAATAATTATTTGTAGAAAGAAAATTTTTTAATTCGAGACCAAGCGGTATTGTGGTTAATTTGCTATATTTAGCCAAACCAAAGTCATATAATTCTTTTTTTTGCATTTCTGTGATGCAAATAATTTTAGTTGTAAACATAGCTAAGAATTTTTCAATATATAAGAAAATAATACTCTTTGATTTTCCAAAATATCCCTTTAAAACATTACCATGAAAAGTATGAAATACTTTAATCTTTGATTTTTGAACGTTAAATATACCTAAGAATATAAAATTAAATATAATAACCGAAATTCTCCCTAAAAATCCTGCTTTAGCAGTATGGGTATGCACTATATCAGGTTTCTCTTTAACCAGTAATAAAAATATTTCTTTAATAGATATAATATCTTTAATTAAAGATATTTCCCTACCCATTTGTGGAATACAAATAGGCTCAACTGATTTTTCAGCAGCTAAATTGAGCATATTACCTTCATTAATTCCTTCTATTCCAACCGCTAATATTGATTGAAACCTATTTTTATTTAATTTCGAAGATAGTAATATGGTATGTATAGATGGACCGCCTATATTTAACCTTGATAGAACCCTCAGAACCTTTATTTTTTTTATTTTATTGGCCATTATTTAATCACCTAATCGAAACTAATTTTTATAATCTATTTCTTATACACTCTAGATTAATTAAATAATAGAAAAAATGTTTAAATATTTTCTTTTTATTTTTTGTGTTCTTACAATTCAGTATTAATTGAATATTGATATATTTATCAATTCTCATTAAGGACAAATGTGCCCAATATGGAATCTTCATATTATCAACTATTATTGCTATTCTGAGAGTATTTTTATTTGATGAATGAATTATAATTTTATATTAAAACGCAATTATTCTTATTTGTATTATTGATTTTCAAGCCACTGTTGAAATATTAATATATTCCAAATATGATTCGGCCAATTTTGCTTTCCTGACAAATTTTCATCCCATTTTTTTCTAATAAGTTTTGGATTAAAATACCCTTCATTAGATAACCTAGTCTCATCTAATAGTGTTTCCCCCCAATCTTTTAGAGGTCCTCTCAACCAAGAATTAAGTGGTATTCCAAAACCCATTTTAGGACGTTCAATTAATTCCAACGGAATATATTTTTTTAATAACTGTTTTAATATCCATTTTCCATTTCCATCACGAATTTTAAAAGACAGTGGCAGTTGCCAAGCAAATTCTATAATATGATGGTCTAAAAATGGGACTCGCGTTTCAAGGGAAACATTCATTGCAGCACGATCTAGTTTTACTAAAATGTCATCAGGAAGATAACTGATTGTATCAAGATACATCATAACATGTGCAAAATCTGGAATATTATCCAAAGTTTTAAAATGTTGACCATAAGTTTTTGGTTCATATCCTCCAATTACAATTTCATTTGGCTGATCCCATGTAGAAACCAAAGAATGATAGAATTCCTCCTTTGAATTGGACAATAAAGAATGTGCAAATTTCCTAATCTTATCAACAGGTTGTGAAAATTGAAACCTTTTAGGAAGAAAGGTTGATATAGAATTATATAGCAATTGTTGGACACGAGGATTGAGAAATTTAATGGAATGTGAAAAGCATTTCCGGAATAAATAAGATCTCCTACTAAGATTTGGCCATATTCTTTCTGACCAAAAATATCGATTGTAACCAGAAAATAATTCATCTCCAGCATCCCCTGATAATGAAACAGTAACATTTTGACTCGCCAATTTTGAGACTAGAAATGTTGGGATTTGAGATTCATCAGCAAATGGTTCATCATAAATAATTGGAAGATCCGGGATAACATTCAGAGTATTTTTGTGAGAGACATATAGTTCGGTATGGTCTGTCCCTAAAAATTTAGAAATTTTTTTTGCATAAATAGCCTCATTAAAACCTTCTTCTTGAAAACCAATTGTATATGTTTTTATAGGTTTTATACTTTGTTGCTGCATAAGTGCAACAATTGTAGAGGAGTCTATACCACCCGAAAGAAATGCCCCTAAAGGAACATCAGATATCATTTGTCGTTTTATTGAATTTTTTAATAAAACTTCTAATTTATCAATTGCTTCAATCGGTTTGCCTTCAAATGGTGTTGTAATACCCACATTAATTTTTTCTTTTAATGACCAGTAATATTGGGGGATAGTATCTAAAGTGTCTCTTTTTTCATTTCTATTTATTTCTATTTCAATAAGTGCACTAGGTTCTAATTTCTTAATATTTTTATATATAGAATACGGACAAGGTATATATTTATATCGTAAAAATAATGCTAATGCATTTCGATCAATCCTATTATTAAAAGCGGGATGCAACTTTAAGGATTTTAATTCAGATCCAAATAGAAAAACACCATTTTGCCATCCATAATAAAGTGGTTTTTCACCTAATCTATCTCTTGCTAGTGTTAATATATTATTCTTTAAGTCCATCACAGCAAAAGCAAACATCCCTTTACATTTTTTAAGTGATTTATAAATTCCCCATGTTTCAAATGCCATCAATAATGTTTCTGTATCAGAGTAGCCCCTCCATTTTTTCTTATTTATTTTATCGATTTTTGATCTGATCGATAAGTGATTATAGATTTCACCATTGTAAGCAATTACATATCTACCTGATGCACTTTCCATAGGCTGATGGCCATTTATTGATAAATCTATAATTGATAATCTTGAATGTGCAAATCCGACATTACGCGTTTCACTGAACCAAACACCTTTATCATTCGGACCACGGTGGGATAACGCAGATGCCATATCATCTAATACTTTGGCCGGTTTCATATTAGATTGACCAAAAAATCCAGCAAACCCACACATGGTTATCTATTAAATAATGTAGTAGATAAATTTATAATTTTCATATGGATTATCCAGTTAATAGTGTCATTTTATAAATAATATTTGATAAAAGATTAATGATGATTTTTATTAAAAATTTCAGAGAAAAATGATTCATACTTCAGGACAATCATTTCTGCTTGGAAATTATCGATAATTCTTTTTCTGGAAATTTTCCCTTTTCTCTTTAATTCTTTATTTCCTAATTCAATTAACCCTATTATTCCTTCCGCTAATTGATTGACACTATTTGGCTGAACTATTCTACCGGTATTCCCAATTATATATTTTGAATCACCAACATCAGTTGCAACACAAGGTACTTCGCTGGCCATCGCTTCGCAAAGCACTAATGGAAAGGCTTCACCAAAACTTGAAGCTGACACATACAAATCTAAAGATGAGTAAAGATCAACTATATTTTTTCTAAATCCCAATAAATGAATGAATTTATTAGCGTTTGAATTTTCTATAAGTTTAGATAAAACTATATTATTATAAGTGATATCCCTGCCAGAAAATATAAAATGTGTGTTGGGATATATTTCATTCACAATAGTCGCAGCCTCAATTAATGTTTTATGGTTTTTTTGCGGGTGAAACCTACCAAATAAACCTATCAATATAGAATTCATGTCGATATTTAATTCATTGCATAATCGCTTTTTTGCAGTTTTATTTTTTATAAAATTATCAGTATCAACAATAGGAGGTATAACATATAGTTTGCGTTGATCATATCCATAAATAATATGTTGTTTTGCAGCCCGTTTCGAAACAGATAATATTTTATCAGGCATTAACTTCGAAAGGCTACTACAAATCCTCATAATAAAATAAGTTGGCCAATTATTTTTACTTAGAATAAAATTACTTTGATGTATCATCCAAACCAAAAGTGGCACCTTAGCTATTCGTGACGCTATCCCTCCCAAAAAATCCGGATGATACATCCAAGTATTTACTATATCTGGTTTTATTCTTTTTATTATTTTTATCAGATTTATCGTTCCAAATAAGTAGTTATAATTTTTAAAAGCAACATAAACAGGGAAAGAAAGATCACGTATTTGTTTTTTAATCGGACCTTTATCTATTAATCCTATAATACTTACATCAAAAATATTTCTATTAATATGTTTTAATAATCGCAAAAGCATAATCTCTGCACCACCGGTTTGGAAACTAACAATTATAAATGTTAACCTTATTTTCCGCGTATTTGTAATCATTAACTCATTATAGTAAACCTTTGTTTACTAATTAATACATTATTAATACTTTAGATAAAATTTTTAAATACCTAAATGTAGAAAAAGAATTTATTCATCCCTTAAAGATTAATTACATTATATGTAATTAAAATATAGCACACAGATATTATTATTAGATATTAGACGAATTAAAATTTAGGTCTATTTGATTTTGATGATACCTATTATGCTTTATACTCAGCATCCCCTATAATCATATCTACAATAGCAAGAATCCAAATATGGTGTGTCATTTCAACTATATTATAAGCTTTACTATCTACCCAAAAATTAATAATACCTTCCGACCTTAAAAGATTACTAGGACTAAAACCAGTAAAAGTGATCACACTCATTTTCATTTGATATGCAATTTTTGCAGCATTCACCATATTCATGGAATCCCCACTTGAGCTTATTAATACTACAACGTCTCCGTCATCCCCATAAAATTCTATAGCCTTATAAACCCAATTATCATACCCAAAATCATTTGCAAAACATGTAATTAAGTCAGCCTCATTAAAGTTTACTGCGCGAATGCCCGCATTCTTTGTGAGATCGACTGCGCAGTGACTTGCCATTGCAGCACTTCCTCCGTTACCAGCAATAATTACTTTCTTACCATTGGAATGGGCTTTCTCCAATACATACTTTACTTCTATCAAATCATCTATTATTTCTCCATTAAAAATCGAAGACTTATATAAATCAAAGTATTGCAATAACCATGACCTATAATCATTTATTTTTTCCATATTCCATCCTTTAAAGTATCACCAACATAAATAATTTTTGAGCCACTACCTTCAAACTTAAATTTGAGTTCTCTTAGATTACTTAATGCACTTCTTAATTTATGCTGATATTTTTTTTCACAATAAAAAAGAATAAATCCTCCACCTCCTGCACCCAAAAGTTTGCCACCAGACGCACCATTATTTATCCCCAATTCGTATATATCATCAATTTCAGTAGCTGATATTTTTCGAGATAATCTTTTCTTTAATTGCCAATTCCGATCAAGTATTTTACCAAATTCCTCCAAATTTGAATTAACTAAACACTTTTGCATTTCAATCGTCAAATCCCTCATTCCAGATAAGATATTAAACTTATTTTTATCAGTTAAAATATTTTGTTTTTGATCTAAGAGTACAGATGATGCTTTTCGTTTTGACCCTAGAAAAAATAACATTAAGTTTGATTGCAAAGTCTCAAATGCCAGTGGATCCATTATAATGGGCTCCACATCAACATGATCATTAGGATGGAACCTGATAATATTTAGTCCTCCATAAGCAGCGGCATACTGGTCCTGTTTCCCAATGGGTTCTTTTAAAATATCAATCTCAAATTCGCATGCTTTACGAGCTAGTTTTTCTGCAGATATATATCTGTGCATAAAAGCATACAATGCGTGAAGTAAACCCACTGTATATGCACTTGAAGAACCAAGACCTGTACCCGATGGTATATCTGCGATAGAATTTATATCGATAGCATTAATTTTAAATCT
>CEUZ01255073.1_pt1 | contig 14442 bp, 10 predicted proteins | sample 361511 | NCBI WGS metagenome assembly CEUZ01 (sample SAMEA2622822, study PRJEB7988) | marine metagenome | biome: marine biome (ENVO:00000447); feature: surface water layer (ENVO:00002042); material: "saline water (ENVO:00002010), including plankton (ENVO:xxxxxxxx)" | depth 5 m
CTTACCCTCCGGTTCGGTCTGTGTTGAGAAAAATTTAGCGAAGAGTCTTAAAGGAATACCCAAAATTAAAAGAATTGCCATGACGACATTAGGCATTAAGTCCACTCCTCGCCGGTTGTGCTTAAAAAAATATCTGATCAGTGAGAGATGTGATGTCGCGATCATGGCTGAACGACGTTTGAAAATAGAACTGCCACCTATATGTGTAATTATTCCCTCAGGACAGAAGATGATTCTACCGCCAGCATCTCTGATCCTTTTACAAAGATCCACGTCACTGAAGAACATAGGGAACCTTTCATCCAGTCCCCCCAACTCGATTAGTATTGACCTGCGGACCATTAGTGCAGCGCCCGCTGGTTGGTCAATATCTCGCTCGAAGGTGTGATCAAAATCAGCCATTTTCCAACCATTTTTTTTTGATCGTCCACTCAGCCCCAGCATTTCAACTATCACATTGCCGCGTGTGGGGAATCTCCGGCAGGAATACTGAATACGCCCATCTGGGAATCTCAACTGTGGTGCAACGGCAGCAATCTCAGAATTCGAATTAAATCTTCTAACAAGTCCATCAATCGAATTTTTGGTCAGCTGGGTATCAGGGTTCAGGATGAAAATATACTCTCCCGAAGATTTTGCTATTCCTTGATTTACCGCCTTGGTGAATCCCACATTCTCAGAATTATTAATAAAAGTGATCTCTGCGGCGCCCCATGAATTAATCACTGAGGCTGTTCCATCCTGTGAAGCGTTATCTATAATCACTGTTTCACATAAGCTGTTACTCAGGTAAGGTTCAAGCGAGTCGAGACATAGACCGATCTCATCTTGAGAATTATACGTAACAATGACAACGGAAACGTCGGGCTTGGAATTGAGACTATTTCCCAATCTTTCTTCGAAAAGAGCGGAAATCATCGCTATCTATAGTTCTCTCGACTCCTATCCACCAAACTTTTCCTTTCCTTTCACCCCAATTGAATTCGAGATTATCTACCGCTTCATCTTCGTAATAAAAATTGAAGTCAAACTCTTTGACAGTGATCCTGACATCAAGTCGGAACTCGAATTTCACCTCCGGCCAGATATTGATGTGCCGCTCCCGCCACTGTTCCCTGATAACCGGCACCCATCTTCCTGTATCTGGATTGTACACTAAATAGGGCCTCTTCTCTAAAATTAGCGCCGCATTGTCGATGATGCCGTGTCTCTCATAATTAAAGGCGGGAATAATTGAAAAGTTTTTCCCAATATATCCGAGATAAATGTAAAAATCATCGGAGTCGGGGCCGCTGTGAGCACCCCACCATCTCCCATCATAACTGTTGTAGTCGTACACTTCCTTGCTATACCACGTACCTGGTATCCGTTTAGTCCAGAACTTTGACTTTATCAATGACGTGTACTCTAACCCACCAACAAGATTTGGATTGCCAAAAAGACCATACTTACGAAGCCCGATGATGCTAGCACCGGAATGGTCAGGTTGGCGGGAAAAATCATCCTTATCCCATGCATGGTCATCGCGGCCGTATTCAACATAAATCTTTAACCCGGATAAAGGAAACGATGCAACAAGATATCCAACCAGAATTTCATCCCACAAATCCACCGCACTTTCAGGGGAATCAGGATCTGTCTGTTTGTCTTTAAGAAACAAATCTTCGAAGGGAAGCATCATTGCATCTTCCAATGAAATGTATGACCAAGCTGTCGGAATCGAGGTTCCATGACCTGAAAGGTAAGACCTAGAAAAACCGAGAGTAAATTTGGGGGAAGAGTAGGTCGTCAAAGAAGCTAGAAGCGCTGTAAAATAAGGGCTGCCAATATTCTTATCATCCATGGGTGAAAAAATGTACCGAAGATCCACACCGATGTTTTTGACTTTCTGCTCCCCCATGGTCCCGAAGCTGAAATATCTGAATCCTGGCGCGTTGGTTGACATTTGGAGTGAGCTATGTAGACCTGGCCCCCACCACATATTGGCATTTGAAGCACCTACTCCTATCCCAGAGTGGTGGAAGAATATCTGGAACTCATTTATTCCTGAGAAGAGGAGTGGGGAATTACCGTGGGGACGAGTATCATTCATCCGCGTATAAATCCCCTTGCGAACCGGTACGGTGTAGTCCAGGTTCTCATTCTCAAAATGGTATGGCTCAATAGTGAAGGTGAAAAAGTCGTGACTGTATCCAATCTTCAACGATCGATATCTGCTTATACCCTTCCCTATCCAACGGGAAGAAGTGTTTTCGAGATTTGGAGCGCTATCGTTTTCAAAGTATTCGGCTCTAGCAGTGATTGACCAATGACTCCTTTTACCAACCCCACTCGGTTGAAATAAAGGACGGAAGATATAAGGGGAAATCGATGCCTCTTTTTGAAAAACTATTTTCTCATATTTCAGAAGATTGAAAGGATCGGCTTCAAGGTAAATCTGACTTCGCAAAAAACCGCAATGCAGAATGATTAAGAGCAATGAAAACCAAAGTCGATTAATCATAGCTGTAAGCATTGATGTTGTAATGATCTAACTTCGGATTGGATAGATTACTTTAGAATTCGTTAACAGATTAAATTAAGTCTTTGAAATATTCTATTGTCTTTCCAATGCCTTTCTCAATATTCGTGGAAGGGGACCAGGAAAGTTTTTCTTTAGCGAGCGAAATATCAGGTTTTCTTCTTTGAGGATCATCACTTGGAAGGTCTTTATATATGATTTTTGATTTTGTCCCTGTCATTTCAATCACAGTATTTGCCAAGTCATTTATGCTGTATTCCTTGGAATTACCAAGATTCATGGGACCCGGAAAGTTATTCGTATCGAACACAAACTTCAATATTCCCTCGATCATATCGTCAATAAAACAAAATGATCTGGTCTGATATCCATCTCCGTAAACAGTAATATCTTCCCCTCGCAACGCTTGCACTATGAAGTTTGAAACTACACGGCCATCGTCAATTCTCATTCTTGGACCATAAGTATTGAAGATGCGAGCAACTTTGATTGTCATCTGATGCTGCCGGAAATAATCAAAGAATAGTGTCTCGGCACATCTTTTTCCCTCATCATAACAGGCACGAAGACCTATTGGGTTGACATGTCCCCAATAATCTTCGCTCTGAGGGTGGACTTGAGGATCACCGTAAACTTCACTCGTGGACGCCTGAAAGATTGGCACGCCAAGTCTTTTTGCCAGACCAAGCATATTAATTGCACCGTGCACATTTGTTTTTACTGTTTGAACAGGATCATAGGCGTAATGTACCGGTGATGCGGGGCAAGCCAGATGGAAAATGATGTCCGCTTCCAGATAAAGAGGGAATGTTACATCGTGCCGTATAACCTCAAACTTAGGATCATCCTCTAAATGAGAGATATTTCTCTTTTTTCCTGAAAAATAATTGTCCACACAGAGGATTTCGTGGCCTTCATTGAGAAGTCTTTCACACAGATTCGACCCGATGAAGCCTGTGCCCCCGGTCACAATTACTCGCAACTTTCTATTTTTTCCTACCATCCCAGTGGTTCCTGATTAATGTGATTTTTAAAAGGATGCTTGAAGTAAAGTGGAGGCGGGGAGAGTCGAACTCCCGTCCAAAACAGAGGTTCATTCCGGTTCTACATGTTTAGTTTAGCTTTCTTATCTCACCTCGAAGTTGGTGCCAAACAGCCAAGTTTCGTGACCAGCCCGAAAGTTTGCGTCCCCACGTCTCGGGCAACCGTAGGGATCAGCCCACCTTAATGACGTTCCATCCTGATACGGCAGGCGAATCTCAGGTGGAACGGCTTACATCTTAAGCGTAAGCAACGTTGCCGTAGTTGGCATCTGTGTTGTGTCCGGGAAGTTTATGCAGGTGACCCGGATTCTGCACATGCTGAAAAATGATTCTCTTGCTTTGTCGAAGCCAATCGCCCCCATTGTCAAAGAACCACCGAAATTACGGGAAAAGTGGAATCTTTGCCAAATCTCACTAATGTTGCTCCTTTCTTTTTCTTTTCTGAGGTTACACTTAGATTGAGATGTGACGCGGGCTGTCCTCACAGTTACACTAATGGCCTCCACCCTGTTTCCATCTGGAGGCTATGATCATGGAACGGCTACCGGCAAAGGCCAGTTTGAAATAGACCTGACTTGGAACCCCTTTGACTATTTCGATCAGGGGCAATCCTATTTGGTCTTTGGTTATGGTTTGACGGAGCGGTTTGATCTTCACGGTTACTATTCTATACATACGGAGAGGTTTCACACATATTACGCAGGTCTTTTCTATCAATTCCTAGAATCAAATAGATTGGATCTTGCCACAGCTATTGGATTAAGAAGAAACAGAACTACTAAAGCTTCAGATATCTTTTTCCCCCAACTCCTTTACACCTTCAAACTCAACAACGGTTTCTCTATCGGTGGAAGTTTTGTAAATATCTCGAGCGATCAAGAAAGCAAAAATAAAGGAATTCCCGTAGCCCTAGATATTTTCCTGCACATCCCATTAAAGAATTTTATGTCGTTACCCGACAACATCTCAGATATAAAGCTGGCACTGGGACTCTTTAATCCCGTCACAAACAGTTCTATCGATAAAGGTCAATTCATCCCAACCTACAGTCTGGATTTCAAATTCTGATGGTTATGAGGTCATCTGGCAGCCCCCACTCCCAAAGATTTCCAAGGTACTCGAGGACTGCGGTGCTGAGCATATAATCCTAAGCAGTAATAAAGCAATACTACTTCAGTCCATTTAAGGATCGGAATGGGAATGCCGTTGAATTTGAGAATTATCAATCCACCATAAACAAGTAAGATTAAGAGATCGAGAGCCGACCAGAATTCAAACCCCAAATGACGGCTGTTCTCAACATAGTTCGCCGCTGCAACAATAACCATTCCAACCAAACAGGCTACTCTGACTACTCCCCAGGTTGTGTCGTATCCTAAAGCACCATTTTGACTGAAAAGCATCACCTGTAATACACCAAAGAGGATAACACCAGTCTGAACGGCCTCTTCCTGTTTCCGGTTCGTAAAGGCAAATACTATAAACAATGCTCCAATCAGAAGCTCCACGGGTAACTTATCGAATTCAGGAAAATCACTCACCTGAAGACCGAGAATGATTAGATATATCAATCCGAATATGGGGATATAGCGAACTCGAAATAGGTGCTTATTGCTGAAGCGGGAAGTCTTCAGTCGTGCTATAATGTGCGTTAATCGCGAGGCAAGCGGAACATAAAAAGGGACGGGTGGCGTGAGCACAAAGATGATAAGAACCAACAGAAATAGTTGCATAGCAAGGTAACCAAATCCGTACACAAAATAGAGTACCGAAGCCAATCCTGTCATTAGAGTCACTGAGAATATCGGGATGAGCGTTCCCATGTAGGAGTTTGTTTGCTTATACACAAGATGATGCAGATGAATGGTGTCTGCACTCATGGGGTTTTGTCCCCGTAGAACCCTGCTGATGAACACACGTGTGGTATCCATTATAAGAAATGCAGATAGAACTAAAAATGGAGTAATCTGTAACTGATTACCCTCAGATGCGAGTTGATAAAAAAGAAGAGGCAGGCACGCCACATGATATCCCATTAGAAGGCTACCTGAATCACCCATGAAAAACTTTGCCGGTTTTCGATTGAACAACAGAAAACCAACGATGGGGCCAAGCAAAAGGATGTTCAGGATTAAAAATTGTTCGTTTTCATTTACAATTCCTATGATAACAGCAAATACAGTCACCAGGAAGATAAAACCACCTGCGAGCCCGTCCATACCATCAATGAGATTCACCGCATTCAATATCCCTACAAACCAGATTAGGAATACAAAGATGAGTCCTATTGTTGAAAAACTCAGTGACGAGGCAAAAAATGAGATGGATGTGACCTCTCCAATGAAACGAAAAATAATGATGGAGGAGACTGCTAATTCAACAATAAGCTTCAGAGGCCATTGTATAGACTGATGATCATCAACCGCTCCCATGATGAAAAGGGGTATGGCCCCCCCTAAGTACCACCAAAGATCCTTAGCAAAACCAAAAAGGAATAGACAGATCATATATGCAACCCCCAAAGCAAGTCCCCCTATTCTGGGAATTGGTTGCCTATGTATTTTCCTGTCCGATGGAAGATCCAGAAGCCAGTTTTTACCGATTTTCAGTAAGATTGCCGACACCGAAACTGTGAGAAAAAAGGAGATGACAAATGGGCTGAGCAGGGTGTTCATTCTCTGGCTGCTGTTGAAAGAAGTTTTTCAATCTCTCTCACAATCGAGGCAACCACATTTGTCTCGTCAAACCTGTTTTCAACAAGCCGTCTTCCCTCAAGTCCCATCTTTTCTTTCTCCTTGAGAGGTAGTTGGAGAAATTGCTTCATTTTGGTGCCAAGATTCTCAGGATCCTTTACTCTGCAGAGAAACCCATTCTTACCCTCCTGTACAATTTCACGACACCCTGTTACATCTGTTGCGATGATGGGTCGCCTCATGGCGGCAGCCTCAAGCAGCGTTTTGGGAAGCCCTTCACGGTAAGAAGGGAGAACGACACATCCCGCTCTTTCAATATGCTCTCGTACATCTTCCGTATCTCCAAGATACTCTATAATACCTTCTTCTACCCATCGATTCATCTGCATCCTAGAGATGGCAGTCCTGTTTTTGACATCGAGATAACCCAATATCTGAAACCTAGTTTTGGGGAACTCCTTCTTAATTTTTTTCGCAGCTTCCACAAATTCTCCCACCCCTTTATCCCATATCAACCGGGCGATAAGAAGAAAAGTCCAAGGATCCGCCAGGTGGTAAGGTCTAAAAGAGAACTGTTCTATATTCACTCCTGTTCCGGGAATGACTTTCCTTGGTACGAACTGTGGGACAAGTTTTTTCTCAACAAATAGTTGCTTGTCCTCTCCATTTTGGAATAGGACCAGCGATGCTTCTTGCTGCGATTTCCTATAAAGTGACTTGACAAGTGTTGTAAACCAACGTTTATTTATAAAGGCAGTACCCAAACCAGTGATGTTGTTCACAAAAGGGATCCCTAATTGTGCGGCCGCCATAGATCCGTAAATAACTGGCTTTATGGTATAGTGTATGATTAATTCAGGAAAGATATCGCTGTAGATATTTCTAAGTCTCCTCTTCATAAGAATATCAGTGATAGGATTAACACCTTTATTATCCATATCTAAATGATAATAAAAGCATCCTGAATCTTTCAGTCTTATTGAGAAGCTATCCTTTGGTGCAAGAACAAAAACACGATTTTTACGCTGAATAAGAGCATTGATCAATCCTAAACGAAAGTTATAAAGATACCAGGAAGTATTTGAAACAATCAATATATCTCGAGGCATAGAAATTTCATCCAACTTGAAGAAAACGTAACTTTTAAAAAATTTGAAGGCAAATTTTTACCTAAGGCAATATATCTGTGAAATGATCTTATCAGATTTGATTAAGTACATATAATAAACCAAATATACGACCACAAAAGGAAAACGAAATCGTGCGGCTGTTCCAAAATTGAATGTTACAAGACCATATATAGTTAATGCAAGGAAAAGAAAAATATTCAAGAAGAGAATTTTTTCCTTAATGATAGGAGTTTTAACTTTAGTTGATAATAAATAGATGATTAAAGTAGCAATTACGATATTCTCAAGTGATTGAAGAAGTTGAACTGGATTACTCGCTTCCCAAGGAAAAGGTTTAAATAGCATATACAAACAACTCTTCATAAGTAATGGGATCATTGAAAAACCAACTTCAAAAGGCTCATAATTATAATTAGCCATAAAATCCCAGTTATATCCAAAGTTTTCAGCAATTAAATTGTATCGATAGTAATCTATCCTCTCAAAGAAAAAATTGATTACTGGAAAATGATCACCTTGAAGAATGACAAAAAGCCCTATACACAGAAATACTAAATACCGCCTAATTGATCCATTCTTAAGAAAACTATAAAGAAAATAAGAGAGAATAATAATCAAAAAATTTTGAATTTTAATAATGGCTAATGGAAAAAGTACTATTAATGCGTGAAGACTTTTCCTGTCAATAAGAACAAAGTATAATGAAAGAATCATGAGCACAACAATAAGAGTATCTCTTAAAGCTAAAGAAGAATAAAGTAGTAAACTCGGATATAAGATAAAGAAGAAGTCAGTAGCATTTGATGATATGTGTTTCTTTTTTAAGATAAAAAATGTTAAAAGATATATTAAAAAATTTACCATAGCTAAAGATCTTACGGAATTGATGAATGGTATAGGTGAGAAAGTGAATATATATGTTGGCAACATGATTCTTGACTCATCCCGAACTGAAAAAAAACCTTCTAGAGAAATGATTGTTTTCCGTAAACTTTTTGTAAGATCAAGATATCTATGTTGATCACTCCAATAAGAAGAATCAAATAACACATCATTTAAGATAAAGATCGCTATTATATGAAAGGTAAAAAGAAAAGATTTTAATGTTCCAATACGTAAATAAGATAGAAAAAACAAAAAGAGAACTGCAATAACAGCAAAATTTATTGTGTCATAGATAATAGTCATTTCAAAAAACTGTCAATTTCAGATCCTTATTCTTTGAGTTTTTCAGCTTAGCTTATATTGGCATTAGAATTGTTGCTAATTGAAAATCAATGATGAATTCTATAATCATACAAAATCGATTAACTAAATCGCTAGAAAACAGAGTTCATTTATTAATATATATTTATATATTAATGGCGCCATTTCAAAATTTAGGACTAAAGTTCATAGGGATTAACTTTGGCCCATCCGAATTAATTTTCCTTGTTCTCACTCCTTTTGCCATAATCTACGTCATAAATTCAAAAAAGAAGCTCTTGATTAATAAACTTGATCTTTGTGTTTTTCTTTGGTTTATAACAAATATTATTGCGGGATGGCACGCAAAATTTGATACAATTGTTATGACTGAAATAATAAAAGTCTCATACTTATCTATGCTTTACATTATGATAAAATGGTCAATCACAGAATTGATTTTTGCAAGAATTGTAAAAACAATCATCTTATCTTCTATTATTGCGGCATTAACAGGAATAATTGGATTTGTACTGGCACATTTCAGTATAGACTCATTACTTATAATAAAAAGAGTATTCCCTTATGGGTTCGAATACATCACCCAAGCTAAGGGATTTACAGCATCACCAAATATGCTAGCTAGTATGATAATGATTGGTATCTTATTCCAGATTCAGACGCTAAAAATGAATGATTTCAACTTTAGCGCCAAAGATCTATCATTTCTCATAATCCTAGTTATTGGGTTTGCATTAACTTTTTCAAAAACTATAATGTGTTTATTGATAGGTATTATTCTGGTTATCAATAATAAATCAAATAAATATAGTCTTTGGCGTTTAGTAAACAAAATTTGTGTTATTGTTTTATTGATATTCTACTTTTTAGGGACACATTTCATAATTATTAATAAAGATCAAAATATAGAAAATTTAAAAGGGGATTATATAGCTGGTTCAAAATTGTTGGAAACAGCCAATTACTCAATATATCCTTCCCAATACTGGTCACTCAAAATTATTTCCTTTTCTGCAATTAGCCAATCTTTTCCTGTGGGCCTGGGCCCTGGGAAATTTAATGATTACGCACACTATTTAAAGAAGAATTATAGTTACCCATTACATGTTCCATACCCTGATCCTCACTCAACTTATTTAGGAGTTTTTGCTGAAACTGGTTTGATAGGAATTGGTGTTCTTTTGATAACAATCATTACTCTGATAAAATATTGCATAAGAATTTTATCTGCGTACAATCAGTCATTATTTATTTTTAGTTGTTTACCAATTATTTTTCTTGTTATAGGTATTGAAGCAATATCTACAGATATAATGAACTTTAAGCATTATTGGATATTGTTGATTTTACTCTCGGAAATTTTTAACAACTTAAATACATCTTCAGGCTAACATTGAACCTTTGAAGGTCGCTGAAATTTTTTTGATTGATAAAAATTTTGTATTATAATTTTGACTTCTCAAATATTGATTCATATTTTAGCCCAGTTTTATGTATTATATACTTTGTAATGGTTAATAGAATACGTAACCCATAACCTATACCTGATCTAAAGGTCATTTGAGAATTTTCTTTATTGTATCGCGTATAGTGTGGGATTTCAGCAATTTTAGCATTACGTATTGCAGCTTGAATAATAATATCTGTATCAAAATCGAATCTATCGCTTAATTTTAAAAAAGGTATACTTTTTAAAAAATTTACAGAATATGCTCTGTAACCGTTGTGATAATCTGTCAATTTTGTTTTGAAGACAGCATTTTCTAAACAAGTAAGAAATCGATTAGGTAAATATTTCCATAGTGGCATACCGTTCGAAAGAACATCGCCCAAAAGCATTCTTGTTCCAGTAACCACATCAAAATTTTCATCAATGATCTTTGAAACAAATTTCAACACTATAGAAGGATCATATTGGTTATCGCTATGCAGCAATACTACGGCATTGAACGAACGTGCTATGGCATCACTGTATCCAGTTTTTTGAGCGGCACCGTAACCTCTATTATTGCTGTGATTTAACACAGTCAGATGTAAGTCGGCGGCAATTTTCTTAGTATTGTCTTCACTACAATCATTTATCAAAATAATTTCATGTACACATTGTTTTGGGATAGAATTGATTGTTGATTCTAAAGTAGATTCTGAATTATAAGCGGGCATTATTATTGCAACTTTTTTATTATGTCTCATTGTTTGATTATTATTAATTATGGTTATTGAAAAATTTAATTTGTTTTTTTTAAAACATTAATAGAATAGTTGCCATAAGGTAGTAAACGTTTATAATTATATTTTTTATGCAAAGAATAGTTATCGATATTGACAACGGTAACAATATATTGATCTTCGACAATTGGCCAGAATCTGCCTTTCTTTGTTTGGTCAGCAGTCATCTCCCAAACATCATATATATCAGAGAAGTGATACTCATTAAATTCGAATCCTCCGTCAATCATTTCAGCCGGAACCAATTGTATATTGGACAAATCATTTAATGCTTTCCATCTAGTTGTCTGGAAAGAAAAATAATCATGTGTCGCAATTATGGAAAAGATCGCAATGATTGTAGAAAATATTTTTATATGACAGTAGTTTTTTGCAGCAAGATGAATATTGTTAAGTTTGAAACACTCAATAATTGATATCATGGCTATTATAATAAATGGTAAAATAACATTTGTATATCTTATATTAGCATTGACTATCAAAAATGGTAGTATATAGATAATTGAATATAAACACGAGAAAGTGGATGCATATTTTAAAAGTTTAATTTTACTGATTGATATTGTTTTTATTATTTTAATGAATATTTTTATTAAATAAAAGAAGGAAATTATACCAGAGAAGCCAATGTAGGATATTAACGTCCATATATTAATACCTAATTTGGGTATATTAGGGATTATATTTTGATCTATTCCTGTCATAATTATTGGACCTAATCCAATATCATAAAGTATATTCCCAGAAAAAGGTAAGTAGGTGCCTGAATAATAGTTTTTAAGAATTATAATTATAAAACCAGTCAAACATATATATAATTTATTTCTGAATTTTGGGAATAAATCCGGCGCTAAATGTGAATATTTAAAAAAACAAACGAGTGAAAATGGTGAAATAAATATCCCAAAACTCAATAAAGTATTTACTGTATAATAAGATAGCCTTTTTAGATCTTCAACTTCAGGCCTAGTTATTATGTTAAAAAATTGTGATGACATAAAATTATGTGATGATGGTAAAATATTATATAGTTCAGAAATGATGTTATATAAAGGTATTATAAGAATTAATGATAATAGAGTACTTGATGACTTCAATAAGTTGAAACTGCGTTTTTTCATGAATAACAGATTACAGATGAAATAGGTGAAAGCAATGGCGATTCCCGTTTGCTTTAGCAATATTGCAATGACAGCAAAAATGACACTTAAAATATGATTATAAGTATGATTTCCGGAGAGAAATACAAGGTAATAATGGAATGAAAATAATGATAATACCATTAAGGGGATATCAGTTTGAAAAGTGTTAGTTTGAGAAAAAACTATCGGATTAAATAATAAGCAAAAAGATCCCAAAAATATCAAATACTTGCATTCTGTTAATTTAGACAGAATTTTGTAAAAAATAAATATACCAAGTATTGTGATTAATATTTGGCTTAAACGGAGTATAGTAAATGAAAATCCAAATATTTTTGTGAATATAATTCCCCAAATCATTTGCGGAAGAAAAAAAGCTTCTCCCCATGGAGATGATTTTATGATCCCATCAGATAAATAAATTTCCACTATTTTACTATATGCCCAATCGTCATTCAATGGGAAATTGCCGAATGGTTTAACTAAAATTTGAGAAAAAGCAAAAAGTATAAGTAGTAAAATGAAATACTTATATTCATGAAAAGTGTTAATTAAATTTTTAAGTATTGATATGTTTATCTAAACTTATAGATTTTTTCAGTAATATCCGAATATTGATGATTTACATTATTAATTTGACATTACGTTACAAACGTAATAAATCAAATTATATATCATTGATATGTTCAATGAGATATATCTACGTTCATTAACCACTTTTTCATTTTTTATAATTCACAAAACTAAGGACCTTAAATGCATAAGAATTTTTTCCCTATAAATAATTGGATGACGATTGATATTATTCGCTGTTATTTCTTCGAGTTTATTATCTAATTCTTTTTGATCCTTGATCTTTTTAAGTTTTGATTTTTGTGTTTTTATATCGTACTCATAGTACCACATGTTTTTAGAAGCAATAAATTTATCTGAAAAATTTAATACGGTCATATAGTTATCATTTCTTGATATTGATCGCCAACATATTACTTCACCGTTTACTTCATTAATACCATATATTTTTAAACCCGCTTTATAAAAATGTGTTAAAAAGACTTCTTCATTATTGTAATTATTTGAAGTAAAGAATGGGACACATGCAAGGACATATGGCTTTTCACCTAAATTTGTTTTTTTCATCTTGTTAGACCAATCATTATAGACATATTCTCTTATTTGCCATGACTCAATAAAGTTCGATATTTGAATATTCATTGAAGATATCCAAAGAAAAATGATAATTAATGATACATATTTAAGATTTGTGTTTAGAGTCCTACAAAGATAATAACTAGCAATGACTGTAAATAACAAAAAACTTGGGATTAACATTCGATTATATCCACCAAATGTAACCGACGGATACCCCGATATTAAAAATATTACGGAAGCAAATCCTAACGTCAGTTTGACTAAATTAATAAAATTAATCTCAATTTTTTCATTAGATTCAAACAAATACCTGCCTTCCCAATTTCCTATTAAATATAAAAACAATAAAACTAATATCATAATCACAGCGATATCCCAATTCAATAAATGAGGTATCACAGCTAACAGCATTAACGGTATTTCAAGAAATATCACAACAAAATAATATCCAAACTTTATTAAAGATTTTAAGCTTATACCTGCTTCTAATCCTTTTGGTATCGAATCAACATTAAATAATTTAATCCCATATATTTTGTATATAAGGAATAAACTCCCTACCAGTACTACTGGAAATATATATTTCCACCCATACTTCAAGATATTACTTTTCGAGATCAAATTATTATTTATATTATTTTCATATACTATAGGTAATAAAGCGGACATTATGAGAAGGGGTAGTATTATCGATAAAGAAAACAATCCCAGTGTCAATAAAAAATATGCAATTAAGTAGTCATGAATCCTTCTATTTATCACATATTTGCGTTGGAAAACCAATGATAACGTCCAAAAAAATATTGAAAGTCCATATTCTCCGAATCGAAAAGATGAAAATGTTATCGTCGAAGCAAATGTTGGAAATTGACCTAACAGTATAAACATCATTGCAACTCTGTTTCCAACAGTATGTTTTACCGTATAGGAAAGATTAATTATGGTGAGAGTCCATAAAATAATTTGTACAATTATATACGGAGTCGGATTATCTTGAAATAATACATTGGCTATTGTTAGTCCAAGCATCCCTATAGGTCTTGCAGCGACTTCACGTGACGCAACATAATCAATTCCTGAAGTCAATCTTTCTATAGTTAACTCTATGATATTGCTCTTTCCCAAAGCATGATTTACATATATCAAATCATCTTGTGGCCCAAATCCTCCTTCATATATAAAAGGTCCATATATAAAAATCGAGATTAGCGACACTACAATAATTAATTGATAATTAACTTTCTTCATTATATCATAGTTTCAATTTTTTCAAAGCTCCTATAATCGCTCCTGCTGTATACCATGGTGCTTTAACCAAATCTAGTG
>CEUZ01110153.1_pt1 | contig 14416 bp, 12 predicted proteins | sample 361511 | NCBI WGS metagenome assembly CEUZ01 (sample SAMEA2622822, study PRJEB7988) | marine metagenome | biome: marine biome (ENVO:00000447); feature: surface water layer (ENVO:00002042); material: "saline water (ENVO:00002010), including plankton (ENVO:xxxxxxxx)" | depth 5 m
ATAACCTTCTTGATGAACTCAGCAAACCTTATGTGATTACCGCAAGAGCAAAGGGAGTTCCTACCTTACGCCTGATACTTAAATACCCGGTAAGGGTTGCCATCAATCCACTGGTAAGCACCGTCGGCTATCTGCTTCCAGCGCTGGTGAGTGGGAGTGTAATTGTATCAGTTGTACTAAGTCTCCCAACCATCGGACCAGTACTGTTAACTGCAATCCAGGATGAAGATATTTACCTAGCAGGGTTTGTAGTACTTCTGCTAGGAGTTTTAACTGTAATAGGGACATTCATCTCTGACATACTTCTTGCTGTAGTAGACCCTCGTGTGAAGCTTACCAACTAACAAGGTCGCGGAGGAAATAGATGCCATTGCAATTCGACATGTCCCTTGAAAAACTCAATTCTTATAAGGGTGTAAACCCAGTTCCTGAAGACTTCGACATATTCTGGCAAAAAGCTTTGGAAGAGATGAACAATGTCAACCCAGAAATTGAGTACATACCATCATCTTTCCAAACATCTACTGTTGAATGCTTAGACTTATATTTTACCGGTGTTGGATCAGCCAGAATACACGCGAAAATTCTTCGTCCATTACATATGGAAGAACCTCATCCTGCTGTTCTCGTATTCCACGGATATACTGGAAACTCCGGAGATTGGACAGACCATCTCGGATTGGCTGCAGCAGGCTTCACAGTTGCTGCACTGGATTGCAGAGGACAAAGTGGTCAATCAGAAGATACAGGACAGGTAAAAGGTAATACCCTGAGAGGACACATTATACGTGGTCTCGATGATTCTCCCGAAAAATTATTGTATCGACAAATATTTCTCGATACTGCACAGTTAGCTAAAATTGTTATGGATATGCAAGAAGTTGATCCCAGTAGGATAGGTGCTACCGGGCGCAGCCAGGGCGGCGGTCTTACTATAGCTTGTGCTTCACTCGTACCTCAAATTAAATTGATCGCGCCCATCTTTCCATTCTTATCAGACTATAAACGTGTTTGGGAAATGGATCTGGCTAAAGATGCTTACTTTGAACTCCACTCCTTCTTCAGATGGTTTGATCCTTTACACAGCCGGCAAGAAGAAATATTCAATAGACTCGGATATATTGATATCCAACATTTAGCAAAGCGTATTAAAGGCCGCGTAATGTTTACGATTGGTCTTATGGACACAATATGCCCACCATCAACTCAGTTTGCTACTTACAACAAAATCCGATCTGAAAAAGAATTAATTCTCTATCCGGATTTTGGACATGAAAATCTTCCTGGGCTATCCGATACAATCTATCAATTCATGAGAACTTTATGAGTCATAAATAGAATATCTATGTCTATTCCGATTTAGGCGTAGGGGTATTTCTCCAACCTCTGTCATGCCATCTGGTAACTCGTTGATTCTCGTTCGGAAATACTTTAAAAATACCTTTCATTCCATCCTCATAATCCTTGCCACTATTTTCAAATGACGCGAATTCAAATTCCCCGGCCATATTAGGCACAATAAATTCTATTACCGTGTTTCCAGTTAAAGGCGATTTTACTACCACAAAATTAGCAGAATCTTTAACAATATCGATATCGTCTCGTGCTATAAGCTGAGCTTTACCGGTTTTAATCATTTTTACTTCACCAGAGACTTTAACTTCAAGTGCCTCCAAAAAATCCGTCTTAAATCCCTTTCCATTGCTTTCCTGATCGACTACACCGTATCCAATTGAAAAGCTATGATCGTTTTCCTTTGAGTTATTGGTGAGATTTATACGAATCTGTTGCCCTCCTTCGAGAGAAATATTGTTCGGAGTGAACTTAAAATCATCCATTGTTATATTCAGAATTCCCACATTGGTGTCCGGGTCTATTTCAGGAGTTACAGCGCCCCCTCCACATCCCAGAGAGAATACTCCCAGCCCAAACACAGCAAACAAAATCCATAAATATTTCATGAAGCTCCCTGTAATAAGTGCAAGTTTAATAATGTGAATTATAGTTCATCATGTCAACGTCTAAACTACATATCTACAGAAAGTAACGTTTGCTAAATGTACGATCAACAGAAGTTATCGAAAATTTGTATTCCATACACAATCATTGCAGGTAGTTAATCCATGTTCACTAAAGACTCCACCGATACCGAAGAAATCAGGATGTCTTCCATTGGCTTTACAGAGGGAAATATCCTTTCCTTCAGCTTGATGGTACCCGGCAAACGCAGGGCAATCCTCTCGTACCACATCATCAGGTCCTGCAGGATCCACCTGTTTTGGAAATTCATAGAACACTTCTTTGGGTTCTTTAGGTCCCTTATTCCATGCTTGTAACATTCCTTCAGCCTTTCTGAAGGCGTCTACTGCAAGATCATTCGAATCTCGATCCGGAGGACGAAGTACCATGCAGTGGGGATCGTCAGCAATTATTGTTGCCATAAATCGCTTGAAATCTCCGACCGACATAAGACCAGAAGAACTTTTACCTACTGAACCTGTTTTAAGAATACCAGCCGCTTTACATACATCCTGTAAAATGCCAGGGAATTGATACTGCATTCTAAGTCCAGGAACAACATTATTTAGGTGTCGCTCATCCGGCCAATAGTGACCCATATATGGAACCATCTGTTTCTCTTCGTAATAGTGCCAAAGGGTGACACGGTCTACCATCACCCCCAAAGTAAGAACACAGTCATTATCAGCCATTAATTCAAATGGATTATCCGTACCACATTGCGTAGGTGACAAATGATGACTGTCCAACAACCGACGTGCCGATTTTCCCAAACCCACCCAGGAATGAGTTGGGTGGCAGCTTCGTAAACTTTGTGGTCTTTGACGCACGGTTTCCGGTATAACGCCCTGAAATCCCGGCTGCTTACTTGTACAAAGTCCATCCACAGGAGTACATTCACAATCACTGTTGGTAAAATCAGATCTATCTTCCCAAACACTATCTCTAAAAGCAGGTACAAGCAATGTGCCATCTGGTCCAATTACATCCAGTAACGCATCAACCACTGCTTCAGGCCCGCCTTCAACCGGTCCAAGTGCACTTAGAGAGCTATGCATCATTACAGTTATACCTTGTTCAATACCCAGAGCTATTAGATCGGATATGATTTGCTGCTTTGTTACCGGCATATTAATACCTTTACGCCCTTCTAAATGGGAAATCAAAAGTTGGCTGATTAACATATCTTTTGGCCTTGACGACCAGTTTAGAACCACAGCCTGGCTCCAATAGTACAGAAAATGCTGAATTATTTATATACGTGTCCCGGCCATCTATTTCTACGTTCGATATTTGATGCTCTCCATATGCCCCTGATTGCACCACTACAGTTGCACTTTTCACCTGGTCCATATTTACCAGGGACAATACAACTTCTTCTGCTGTAAATGTATGTACTAACGCTGCAACATTTTCGGGCAATCCCGGTCTACCGGATCCAGGATCAAAATACCTTACGCGGCAATGAAGCGGATACCCGTCATGGTTAGTAGGCAAACCTCCGAGCATAATTTGGGTCAAAACATCAGTCTGTGCAGGATTAAAACCATTCATGTCATCACATAGTCTAGTATCTGGAGTAGTCATATCGTTTCTAAAAGAATTAACCCTTTGCCTGACCACATCTAATCCATTTTCTAGAGCCCTGACCGGCCAATCAGGATCATTACCTTCAATGTAATCCAACCATGAATTAGAGATGATTCTATTTCGATCGGAAGTTTCCATCGACCAGTAATACAAATGTAATGCACCTTGGTCAAAAGGATCCTCCATAAAATTATACCAACCATCATCACCATACATCCGTGGATACATTATTTTTCCATTGACTGTTTTTGAGTTCGAATTGACTCCATCGATTGTAGAACGCCAGGCATCCAGATAACGCATATCTCCAGACAGTAACACTGCATTACCAAAGCCCCAAGGCGTTCTATTTTGGAAAAACGGGCGATGTCTTATTTTTTGTGTGGCTGGATCCAAAGTAGAATGCGCCCAGCCATATACTCCTCCGTACCACTTGCCATCACAAGCTCCGCCAATCACTCCATCTAATCCAATATTAGTAGGAATTATCCCGTTGTTTGCTACCGTGCGTTCCATCCATGCATCAACATAACCTAAAATCCAATCTCTATATTTGGATTCACCTTCGATCATATATGCATTTAGTGCAAGGGTAGTCGTGTTAAGATTGAGTGGATGGTCACCTGCCACATCACGATAATCTTGGAAATGGTCAAGCATTTCCTGATAAGTGCTTTCACCATGTCCTGGCTTAAATCTACCTTCAACTTCGAATGGGTCCCCTGCCCAGTCAATAGCAGTGGTCTTGCGGATTAAAGATCCCCTGCTGCCATTAAACATACTTCGAATCAGTTTATGTTCCGGGTCATAATTATTTGCTATAGGATCTTCTCCCATATACATACCTGCATATCTTCGAGTCCTTCTCCTAAACTCTTCTTGATAAGGATCAGCCAGACCTTCCAACCAGTGCGCCTGGAATCCCTCTCCGTTATGCATCCAATCAAACATCACTGGAAATTCTCGGTAGTACATTCCATCTCGAGCCAATGGAACTTCTTTGGTTTTGGCCTCAGTGTATTGACGCAAATGTCCTTCCCAAACTTTTCTATACAAATTTAGAATTATCTGAGGAGCACCTAAGGCATAAAGTTCGGTCCAATGAGCGAAGTTTTCTGCCGCATCATCCGGACCATCATCCCCTCCCCATCTCGGGTAGCATTCTAAATAGCCTCTTTGATCAAAATATTTGTTGCAAAATTCCACAGTGGCTTCAGCCTGTGCATTAATCAGCTGTCGTTCTAACATTGCCCAATGAGGCGGTGTCATTGAGGTATTCACTACTATATCCATCTTCCCAGTCTGAAATTTCATTTATGATCTCCTGTTATGTCTAATACTAATTGAAACCCTGCTGCAGTCATCTGGATATTAAGTTTTTCTATGATTCTTCCATGGGTATAGTACAGTACAAATCTCGTGAAAAAGCACAATCTGATTAATCCCTTTCCAATTCATGATCAGATCGAATCGTTAGAAAATATCACCAAAAACCAATATAGTCCAGATTGAATCAAACTGTGACTTGTATAGGCGCATTTTATGTCATAATCTAGGTTAAAGAGGTGCTTATGATTAAATCTGTTGACCACATTGACATCGGAGTTATCGACATTGATACATCAGTTGATTTTTTCTTGAAAATGGGTTTCCACGTAATACGACAGACAGAACATGGTGGTGGGGCCATAGAACTACAATGCCCAGGTAGTGACGACAATCCAATCCTAGAGTTACATCCCGTTTCAGAATCCCGTCCACAGGGTATCCATCACATAGCATTCAAGGTAGACAATATCAATAATACATACAATAACCTACTATCGAAGAATCTGGAATTTCAGTCCTCTCCTAACTATGTTTCCCAAACCGAACGATGGTTAGCGTCACTTTTTGATCCGGATGGAAACAAATTCCAGTTTGTTCAGGTAGAAAATGACAATCAGGACCAGCCTAATCCCAAAAATGACTAAACAATCCGGTAGTTGACAGAGCTAAATCCGGCTATGGAATATGTGTCATTGGAATCTAAGGACCGTAAACCACGGACACCTTATATATCTATGTGCCGATAGATATATAAAATTAAGAAATACCTTTTTACTCATCTACTATTCCTTCTTAATATTCAAGAAACAGTGGAGCCAGAAGATTGTCCACAGGAACAAATGCATCTGTCAGTAATATACTTTTCTTTGCTCCGATCCATGATTTGTAGACATCAATTGGCATTTTATGTGTGAATTTAATATTTTGGCTGGTTCCGGTGTTCACTTTATCAAGTGAAATAGGCGTATCTGATGCTGCAACTACAAATGTATCGCGAATGTCTTGTGACCAGTCAGATCGATTATGCATTATATAAACAAAATCGAAACTCTGTTCAAGAGTATGAGAAACGGCACGGAGAAATCGGCCGGAATGAAGTCTATCTATTACATTCACAGTATAAATACCTTCCTCATTTAGCAACGCTTTAACCATCTCGTTAAACTCCAAGGTGGTCAGATGGTATGGAACAGAATAATGGTTGAATGCATCACCAATAATCAGATCATAACGTTCCTCTTGTAATTCTTGAACCATCATCCTGGCATCGCGGTTATATGTGATGATCCTGGTATTCCTAGGCATATCTAGATATTTATAAGCTACTTCTGTTACCGCAGGGTCAATCTCAACTACCTCAATGACACTCTCGGGATATCGGTTTTCAATCAAGCGAGGCATAGTGTAACCCCCGCCTCCTATGAATAATGATTTAAATTGCGGATTATTCTCACCCACGTAGGCCGATAAATCAGCAAAGACCTTTTCATATCCGTAGGCTAGAAACTCCGGGTCGTCAAGATCAACGTAGCTATGTACAAGTCTGTCCAGTGCAAGAACACTGACTGTACGCCCATTCGATTCTTCTTCCCATATACGAATACAGAAGTAGCTGCTTTCAACCAGACAGGGTGTCCGGAATGCTTCCATTTTTACTGTGATTATTCCTAGCCCAACAAGGAGAAGCACAAATGTTGCAAGCGTAATTTTCATATCATAAAGACGTCCAAAAGCTATAGCCATCAACAATAGCAACCCTGTGACTGTTAACACTATTGACCGTGTACCCATCCACTGAATAAGTACAAACCCAGTAATGAACGTACCAAAAATGCTACCTGCCGTTGAAACGGCATATAACTTACCAACGATGTTCCCGGTTTTATCAAGATCATTCAATCGCAACTTTACTACTACAGGTGTAACCATACCGAGCATTACACTTGGAAGAAAGAAGACTATTGTGGTAACAACCACTATTCGGGATATAACGGAGAATGAAATAAATCCCTCTGACACCAGTTCTATCAGCGGCAGAATACTAAGGCTGGAAAGGCAGCTGGCAAGAAGAATCAGCCCGAGAACATATCGATAAGGGAATCTGTCGGCAACTACACCTCCAAGGAAATTACCGAGGCTGATACCTGCTAATACAATACCTATTATGCTCGTCCATGTGTAAAGTGATACACCTATGATCGGGGCTAACATACGACCGGCAACTATCTCTATAGTCAGCACGCAACCACTAGCCATGAATACAACAATATATGAATAAAGCTGGCGCATTGGATAACTAGGAGAGTCTGAAGTTGGTTTAGTGGTGGTCAGTTTATGTTCCCATTCCGTTTTAGAGTTGAGTAAATTTAACATCAACTACCCATGAATTGTAAACCAGAATTTGCTTCCTTAAGCAATTTACTAAAATACTACACAAATATGAGTTTGATTAGTATATCAATCCATCATACTATTACGATTATAGGAGTGGGTGGTGAGCCGGCTGGGATTCGAACCCAGGACACTCGGATTAAAAGTCCGATGCTCTGCCAAACTGAGCTACCGGCCCGCAACTTACAAAGGCGTATCTCACATGCTACAACCTAGAAAGGTAAATTTGAAGTAATTTCCTTTAAAGTTTTAATAAACCTGCACAAAATAATAGGGATTTAACGAATCCAAGACCATTCTTGAGGGACCCCAATTTTTTTCCATCGGTCAAGAGGCCAGAAACTAACCCAGGCTTTACCTATTACATTTGAAATAGGTACAGTACCCCAATCTCTGGAATCGTTACTAACACGTCTGTTATCACCCATTACAAAATATGAACCGGTTGGCACTGTTATTTTCCCGTGGTTACCGTAGCCTCTACTGATTAGGTAAGGTTCTATCACCTGCTGTTCATTGACGTAAACCTGTCCTTTACGTATTTCCACCGTATCCTGGGGAACTCCTATAACCCGTTTAACAAAATCCCTTCCTGGGTCTTCAGGAAACTCGAAGATTATTACTTCCCCTCGCTTCGGAGCTTCAAATACCTGTATATCGTCAACGTTTTCAAAACCAAGATATTTTAAAAAGGATGCATCTAAACTTCGGTACCCTAGTTTATTTACCAATACGTATTCACCTTCATAAAGAGTAGGGACCATACTCGCACCTTCAACCTTGTAATTACCCACTACAAAATGAAGAGCAAGGAAAATGATAAGTGAAAGGATTATAGTTTCAAAAAGTTCTCTTATTGAAGATCTCATGATTGCTATTACAGTACATACGAAACTTTGTGATCAATATTTTAGGTAATAGATAAATATTTAAAAGATATTAAAGTGTTTATTCGGAAACCCGTATATAACCACTCATCTGAACAGGGTGCAACAAACAGGAATACCTATATTCACCTGGCTCCGTAAATTGGAATAGCATAGAATCGTCTGTTTGCAATAAAGTGTCAAATAGTTTTACTTCTCCAGTTATCGTTGGAGTATGTGTAACAGAATGGGCGTTAGTTGATTTATTAGTCCATCTGATAAAAGTTCCGACCTTAACATCATCTGTCGCAAGACTAAAGCCACTAATCTCATAATCAATTACGGTTGAGCCTGCAGGTATAGGTATAGCCGTTGGACTTGGGGTAGGCGTAGGCGGAGGTGCTGCAAAGCCGCAGGCCAGAGAAAGCAATACGACAACTGAAAGAGTGAATACTGTGATTCTGGCCATCAATAACTCCCTAAAACGTATTTTATATTTGAAAATTGTCTGTTAACGGGATTCTAGTTTATCATTCAAAATCTGAAAGGGTCAATGTAGCTACGGGGTTATTAACCTTTAATTTTTACAATTCACCCTGTTTGTTCAAACACTTCTTTATATTACAATGTTACTGGATTCAGGGGGAGCAGCAATCATGCCTAAGGTAATCTTAATAGGTGCTGGTAGAGGCAGCAGACTCATGCCGCTAACAACATCCCAGCCAAAGTCGTTCACACCAATATTAAGCAAAAGGATTCTGGATTGGACGCTTGAAGCCTTTTGTGCCAATAACCTTGATGATTTTGTTTTTGTATCTGGATATTTAAAAAATGTCATCGAGGATGAATATCCTAACTTCACGTTTGCTGAAAATATGGACTGGGAAAACAACAACATTCTTTTTTCACTTTTAACTGCCAGAGATCACTTAAGTAATGGGTTCTACGCAACCTATACAGACACTCTTTTTCAAGCAAACGCCATCGCATCTCTTAAAGAATCTACTCACGATATCACCCTAGTCATGGATACTGAATGGCGTAAACGGTACAAGTTTCGAAGTCAACATCCCGAATCGGATGGTGAAAAAATGATTACCAAAGGCGATCAAGTTATCAGAATCTCTCGAGAAATTGATCCTGGAAAAGCATCGGGTGAATTTACGGGCGTTATCAAGATGACAAAAAAGGGAGCCCAACAGTTTCTTGAATTCTTCGATAGACTACACATGACCCTTGGACCCGATGGTAATTTTGATGAATCTAAACCATTTAGAAAAGCCTACCTCATACACCAACTTGATCGAATGATAAAGGCAGGAATCTCAATCCATCACGTCTCAGTACCAGGTGAGTACCACGAAATCGATACTCTTGAAGATTATGACCTGGCATGCCGGTTATGGAAAGGATGAGAGGTTAAAATGCCTTCCCAAATATTTCCTACAACTGTAGTCGGGTCGATGCCAAGGTCTCAGCACATCAAGGATCTTGTAAATCAACAGGTCGTTCAAAAGACTTCAGTTAGTGAATTCCAACAGGTGATAGACCAGGCCATACCTTATATAGTTCAAATCCAGGAGATCGCAGGTATAGACATAGTATCTGATGGAGAGTGGGGCCGTAAATCCTATATTGGAATAATCGCAGATATTTGTTCAGGTTTCGATTTAACAACACGTGAGGTAAACGGAGAACAACAAACGTGGCACACGGTACAAAACGTTCTCAAGGTTATCAATCCTGGTCAGGCTGCAAATGAAGCTAAAAGGCTGAAGCAACATACTAATAAAGACATTAAAATAGCACTACCCTCACCTTACCTGCTTGGAGAACGTATGTGGGATAAGGAAGTTTCAATCAATGCATATCCCTCAAAGAAAAACTTCACGGAATCATTGATACCTATAATCAGAGCAGAATTGCTCAGTTTAAGAGATGAGGGCGTTACGATAGCGCAGTTTGACGACCCCCAACTTTGCCTGCTCGCAGACCCAGACATAAGTAAAACCTTTGATGATATTGGTAATGAAATAGACTATTCCATTGATATACTTAATCGTATTGTTGACGGGATAGAGGGAATGAAATTTGCCCTGCATCTGTGTCGACGCAATAAAGGACGAGGAGGCTGGGTTGGTCAAGGTGATTATGAACCAATAATCCCTGCTCTTAATAATCTTAACTTCAACATGCTGATGCTTGAATTTGCAATCCAACCGGCAGGAGATAAACGCATCCTTTCAAGCCTGTCTGACAAATTCGACATTGGGCTAGGATGCGTAGATTGCCGCAGCTCACATATCGATACACCTGAAGAAATAGTAGAAAGAGTAGAAGAAGCTTTGAACTTTGTCACAGCCGATAAATTATATTTACATCCTGACTGCGGTTTCGCGCCGGGCAGTGCTGCTGAAATCCCGATCGACGAAGCTTACATGAAATTACGTAATCTATCTCTAGCTGCTAAAATACTTCGTGAGAAATATGGGTAGTGCGAATATGTTTCGCTTTTGATTTAAATCCAATATCATTGTTCATCGATCCTATTTATTTAACGGTATTAACTCAATATGAAAATACTTGGCATTGAAACTTCATGCGATGAGACTGCAGTAGCAGTAGTAGAGGATGGAACCCAGATCCATTCGAATGTTGTAGCATCGCAGGCTGACCTTCATGCTACATTCGGAGGCATAGTTCCAGAGGTAGCATCCAGGCAACACCTTTTAACTTTTTTACCTGTTCTTGAACGTGCACTTGAAGAAGCTGAGGTTAAATTAAAAGAATTAGACGGAATAGCAGTTACAAACGGACCAGGCCTTGCCGGTTCTCTCCTTGTTGGTGTTAATTCTGCAAAGGGACTGGCACTGGCTGAAAACCTACCGTTAATTGGAGTAAATCATCTAGAAGGTCACGTCTACGCAGCATGGCTTGAAGATTCCAGCCCGGAAGACGATCCGGGCTTCCCAATAATCTGCTTGATTGCATCCGGAGGACACACTGACCTGATACTGATGAGAAACCACGGTGAGTATGAGCTGGTAGGAAGAACCAGGGACGATGCAGCAGGTGAAGCCTTTGACAAAGCTGCAAGAGTTTTAAGACTTGGATTTCCAGGTGGGCCTGCTATTCAAAAATCGGCTGAACACAGCCATGGCACCGGTCCAAAATTACCACGTCCACAGATTAAAGATTCACTGGATTTCAGCTTTAGCGGTTTAAAGACAGCAGTACTGCGACAAGCTGAACAACGCGGGTGGTACCCACCCAAAGAAGGTTCCGAACTAGATTCACAGGAAGTGTCAGAAATGGCAGCATCATTTCAGTCAGCTATTGTTGATTCACTGATACGTAAAACACTTGAGGCGGCCAAAACTTACAATGTTAAAGGAATACTTTTGGGTGGCGGTGTTGCTTCCAATTCAGAACTCCGAAATGAGATAAAGAAACACTCCCCTGTGCCAGTTACTGTCCCAAGGCCAGCACTGTGTACTGACAACGGCGCAATGATTGGTTCTGCAGGCTGGTTCCACCTCAGGCAGGGCCTTAAACATCAGTGGGATATGGACATTGACCCAAGACTCAGGTTAGGGTGATTTTTCAGCAACCAGACCAACCTATTATTCTGTTTTAACAGGATTACTGAGAGTTCCTATATCTCGAATACCTATCTCAACAATATCTCCATCACTTAGCCCTGCTGTGGTCCCGCCAGTACCGGTGAAAATCACATCTCCGGGCTCCAGTGTTACGGTCTGACTTATGAAACTTATTGATGTAGGAACATCGAAAATAAGATCTCTTGTATTACACTGTTGGGCACGTTTCCTATTTACCCTTGCAAAAATGTCTACAGCTGACGGATCTAAATCAGTATCAATACATGGCCCTATAGGAGCAAAAGTATCGGAAGATTTGGCTCTCCAAAAACTTCCTCCATCCTGTTCCTGCCAGGCACGCCCGCTCACATCATTACCGCAAGTGTAACCAAGAACATAGTCAAGAGCTGACTCAGGAGAAACAGATTTACATCTCTTACCCATCACCACAACCAGTTCCGCCTCTTCTTCAACACGTTCAGCACCTTTAGGTAATATTATTGGATCATCTGGACCGACAATCGCATTGGGCATCTTGAGATAAACCATCGGGTACTGTGGAGGCTCCGGGGTAGTATGATCGGTATAATTTCCTCCGAGGTAAAAAACTTTCTCAGGGGTGCACGGTGCCAGAAGCTTAACTTCACCAACAGCATTAGTATCCCCTGTATGTTCCCACTCCTCAAATGGGGAAGTATTGATCTGGGAAAGAACATCACCTTTCAAAGTACCGTAAACAACCTGATCTCCAACTTTATACCTAGCGAATTTCATGTTACCTCCTTGATAATGAGTTATCTATTTCGATTAGCGCTATTTTCCTTCAGAAGACTGTTTAGACGCAACCACCTCAATAGCCTGAACATCCGTAATGCACTCTGAGCCCATACAGGCTTTTAGAGATATAGAGTACTGACCAACAGTACCGAAAGTGGTTTGGAACGAACTATCGCTCCCACTCGCAGGTGTTCCACCATCTGCTGACCATTCTATAGTATTCGGTGTGCGGTTATACCGGAAGCTGCATCCTAACTGCTGTCCTACTTCCATCTGTGAGGCGCACTCTATAGATACAGAAAATTTAGTTTCTCCACCACTAGATTGCCCAGAGCCCTGTTGACCTGAGCTTCCTGCTACAACATTTATCTGCTGCACATCTTCAATACAATTAGATCCAATACATGCTTTTAGAGAAATTAAATATGTTCCTTCTGCAGCAAACGATGTCTGGAAGGTACTTCCGTTACCGCTCGCGGGAGTCCCTCCGGCCGCTGTCCATGTAACACTGTCAGGATTGCGATCGTTCTTAAAAGAGCAACCCATCTCACGACCCACCTTTATTTGTGGTGCGCATTCAATCGTGATATTAAATCCATCCTGTGGTTTTGGAGCCTGGTCCTTGAGTTCTTTTAAGATAGAGGTGAGCGCCTCAAAACTGGCTGACATGTCTTCACCATTATCCAGGGCAGCCTGCAAAGCAGTAGAGTGCTCCTTAATAGCAGATATGATTCCCGGGTCCATACTGTCTGAATAAGTTCCAATTATATCGCTGGCAACCCCAAGTGCCTCCTTGGCCGCCTCGGTTAAGTCCGGTCCCTGTTCATCACTACCAGAAGACTCAGAATCAGGTGAGGCTGCTTCTGTTAACGCTACAGCCAGTTCATCAATAACAGCCTGTATCTTAGAACTACTTGCAGTGTCTATCGGAGGCTTACTTATCTCCTTCAAGTCAACTAGCAGCTTGTTGATCGTTTCTTTTGTCTCAGCTGTCATGTACTTTCCGTATTGTTCAAGCTCAGACTCTGCCATCGCTATTATCTCGTTTGCCCTGGCCTCAGTATCTTGGTCACCACTCTCATCAGACCAATTCAATGCGCTAGCGAGAATATCTATTGCATCCTGAACCTCATCCTTGCCATCAGGGTTTATATTGGGCTCTATAAGCTCTCTCAGGTCACTTACAGCTTTTTCGATACTGGATTTTACTGCTGAGCTCATGAATTTTCCGTACTGGTCAAGATCAGACTCTGCTATTAAAATCATCTCCTTAGCTTTGCCTACTATATCTTGCCCTACGCCTTGTTCTCCGTCAGTATTATCGGATGAAAAAGCTGCTGCCATAGCTGCCCACAGCTCGTCCATAAGTCGCTGGGTATCAGGCCCAGAACTGGCCCATTCTTCCTTAAGGGCATTCAGCCTGTCAATAAGGTCTTCTTTAACATTCTGGGGCAGATTATCACCATATTCATTCAGTTCCTTCTGTGCAGTCTCGATACTATCCAGAGCCAAGGCGCCAATGACTTTCGGCATTACAACCTGTTCTTCCCATTCCTGTTCCTTTGCAGTAGCCTCGTCAAGAGCGGAAATGGCTCCCTGTAAGTTTGCCTGCCTGAGTAGTTTTACAACTTTTTCAAGATCATCTTTAATTCCGGATATGAACTGTGTACTTTGGAAATATATGAGCTCTGTTATCTCCTCCTGTTTTTCTTTAGCTAGTTCAAATAGCGCGTCCAGTACAATAAATGAAATTATCCTTTGGTATGAATCTGCAAACTCTTGTATCTGGTCGGCAAGAGCTTCAATATTCCTGGGGTCAAATAACATCTGTCCACTGCCTGT
>CEUZ01041020.1_pt1 | contig 14391 bp, 17 predicted proteins | sample 361511 | NCBI WGS metagenome assembly CEUZ01 (sample SAMEA2622822, study PRJEB7988) | marine metagenome | biome: marine biome (ENVO:00000447); feature: surface water layer (ENVO:00002042); material: "saline water (ENVO:00002010), including plankton (ENVO:xxxxxxxx)" | depth 5 m
TAAGTCCTTTGTGTCTACCATTTCACCACGAGGGCTTTGCTGCATATTAATATACTAATTTATGCCAAATCTTAAGCTTTTGTTTATTTCTTTTCCTAAAGTTGTTTTAATTTTAATCTTAACATCTTTATCAACTCTCATGTCTCTTTTGCCCAACCATAAACCACCCGCAAGATGCATAATACCTATTTTGTTATGTGGTAGATAAGGCTCAACGAAGGTTTCGTTTTCTTCATCATACTTTGGTAGAACATTACTTGCTATCCAGTTACAGTATAAAGGTAAAAATTCTACATCCACATTTTTATCATAGACAGCAATATTCATTGCGAGTCCTTCTGATCCGAAAACTTGGCCTGAAGATAAAGCTTTTTTTAAAATTTCTTGCCAGGTTTTCCAACATTTTGAATTTTTCTCTAATGAAAAAACTCCAATGTTTATATGAGGAGAAAATGCAATTTTTCTAGCTGTGAATTCAGAAAATCCTGATTTTTTTGCGTGTTTATAATTTTGTGATTTAATTAAAGCAAGTTTTCCAAATAACCATTTCACTTTAGACAAAACCCTGTAACCAGAACCAACAGATTGTGTTATTCCTAGTTTTCCATTTTCACAGGCTTTATATAATAATTCTATACTTTCCCAAGAGTTTACCCAGGCATCACAATCTATCCAAAGATACTTTTTAAATTCTGGAAAATAATTTGGCAAAAAAGCTCTTGATACTTGACTCTTTAACCATTCTCTTCCTGCAACTCTAATTTTAGGAACTTCAATATCCCATTTTGCTTTTTTTATAGAGTAAACTTTGTCTTTTATAATATTAATTTGTTTGTCAGTAAGTCCAGCATCTAGAACACATATGGAGACTGATTTGTTTTTATCATTCTTATTAATTGAATTTATCAACTCTAAAAGTAGGTCAAAATAATTGGAGTCTGAAAGAGTCACTATTGCATTTGAATTCATTTTTATTTTGCTTCTATCCAGTCTCTGTATTTATCTAAATTATTTTGAATATAGTCTGGTAATTCGTTTATTTCTGTAACAATTAAATCCTGAGTATTGTCAAACTTATTTGTTTTCATATCAGCTCTTAAATTATAAATTGCTTTTTTATTTTTCATTATTTCTTTGATTTTTTTTGCTCCCAATGGATTGAGATCGTATTCTCTATGATGAAGATAAGTCGACATTTTCTTCTCAATTGACTCTGGTGTTTTCATGTTTGAAAAATGCCAACCACCTTTTTTAATCAATATAATATTCTGATATTTAGTTTTAGAAAACAAAGTATCAAATCTCCAAAATGGGTACTTTTTACTTTTAATATTTCTTAACCATTGTGGGGATATAAGATTTGCTTTCTTGCATGCTTTGCTGCCGTACCAGTCAAAAGATTGAAGTTTTAAATTAAATTTATAATAAAAAAACTTTTGATTGAATAGAATTATTTTGTTTTTTAAATCTTTAAGATTATTTTCTTCTAGATTAGGTATTTCATCTACATCTGAAATTATTACTATATCATCTGAAGATGCGTTTTGAAGACCTTGTGAAATGTAATTTCTTTGAAAGTTTTCCCTTTTAAGTGCGTTTAAAATATATTTTGAATTTTTTTTGTCATAATCATCTTTTTCCCCAATTTCAGATAATCCTGTGGGTTCTTCATCTAAAACTTTATAAAAAATTTTATCTTTAAATTTACTATATTTTTTTATATCAAAAATTAATTTTCTTTTTTTTCCACTATGAGTGTAGGAACTTTCAATTATAACAAACTGATCTACATAATCATTTAAATAATTTAAACGAAAATCTAATATCATCTCCTCATCATAAAACATGAAGCAATCAAAAATTTTCATTTTATTTTAATTTTCTTTTTTTTTGAAATTACAATATAAGTATTTCTGTATCCACAATCTTTATAACCCTGAATGATTATCTTTATATATCTTTTGCTTGGAGGAACAAATTTTGTTTTCTTAGGCATATAATAAAACATTACTTTTTTTCCATAAATGGTGAAATATTTCTTTATATAAGTTCTGGGATAATCTTCATAACGATCTAGTTTTTTCTCATCATTTTTGGATATTTTATAAATAGCACCCAAAACATAACTTTTTTTTTTCTTTTCTATATCAGCAACACCCCCACCAAAATAATAATTTCTGAAATTTAGCTTGTAACCTTTCAAAGTATAGCAACCTATATATTTAGAGTCTTTGCATCTCCTTTTCATTTGTTTGTGATGAAGATTGCTTCCAAATGCAAAATACAACATTAAGCTCCTTTAATAATTTTAATTTTTTTCTTTTTAATAATTTTAATAATATCTTTGTGGCAGGATTGTAAATTACTTTTTTTAGAAGATCTAATTACTATTGAAACGCCTATTTTTCCAAGTCTAAAGAAGGGATAACTGCCTATCTCTACGTATTTTTTATATTTATTTTGTAATGACTCGAGTGCCCTAGCAATCTTACTTTCTACTGTTTGACAGTTTACCGATTCACTATAAATTTTAATTCCTGGTCTTAAATATTTTTTAAGGTTGTGCACCATAGATTTTAATATCAATGGAACACCTGGAAGGCATATTACATTTTTTATTATAAAGCCCGGTGCAGCACTAGATGGATTATATATTAATTTTGACCCCTCGGGCATTTTTGCCATTTTTTTTCTAGGATCATTAAATTGATTTCCATAATACTTTTCGAGTATTTTTATTGCTTCTTTATTATATAAATATTTTTTTTTAAAAGCTTTTGAAACAGATTCTGCTGTTATATCGTCATGAGTAGGGCCTATTCCCCCTGTTGTTAATACATAATTATATTTTTTACTTAATTCTAATATATTCTTAATTATTATTTTCTCTATATCGGGAATAATTCTTGCCTCTTCTATTTTAATTCCAAGATTTGAATTCAACCATAAAGCTAAAAATGAAATATTTTGATCTTTTGTTCTACCTGACAAAATTTCATTTCCAATTATTAAAATCGCGCATGATATTTTTTTATTTTTTCTTAGCATAATTTGATAATATTAAAAAAATGAATTTTGAGAACGAATTAATATCAGGAGTTTTAATAAAAAGATATAAGCGATTTTTTGTAGATATTAAGTTAAAAAATAAAATAATTACGGCTCATTGTCCAAATCCTGGTTCGATGTTCAATCTTTTAAAAGAAGGAAATAAAGTATGGTTTACTGAATCAAATAATATTAAAAGAAAATTAAAATATACTTTACAAATTATTGAAGTAAATAATGTAAAATTTTGTATAAATACTCATATAACAAATAAAATAATACAAGAGTCTTTGGGTAATAAAGCAATAAATGATCTAAATAAATACGACCTTGTAAAGTCTGAAAAAAAATTTGGTATAAACACTAGATTTGATTTTCTTTTAGAGAACACTAAATCTAATAAAAAAGCTTATCTTGAGGTTAAAAGTGTTTCCTTGAGTAGAAAAAAAAATCACGCAGAATTTCCTGATGCTGTTACTGAAAGAGGAAAAAAACACCTTGAAAATTTAATTTTAGCAAAACAAAAGGGGTATGAAAGTTACTTAATCTTCTTGATTCAAATAGAAAATTGTAAAACTTTTAGTATTGCATCAGATATTGACCCTGTGTATTTCAAGGTTTTTAAAGATGCTTTGAAAAAAAATGTTAATGTGCTTTGTTATGATTGTAAATTTTATAACAAAGGAATAGAAATAAATAAAAGAATAGAAATTTTATAAATGACTGACGATTTTATTGAATCTTTTGAACTAACAAAAAAGGCTGGTTCTATAGCAGCGGGCGCTTTGGACGAGGTAGCAAAAATTATTGTACCTGGTGTCACTACTGAAAAAATTGATAAGTTATGCTTTGAGTTTATAAATGATTGTGGTGCCTATTCTGCTCCTCTCTTTTATAGGGGGTATCCAAAATCTTGCTGCACATCTCCGAACCATGTAGTTTGCCATGGGATACCAAAAGATAAAATTTTAAAAGAAGGCGACATAGTAAATGTTGATGTAACTGCTTTAAAAGATGGTTGGCATGGGGATACTAGTCGAATGTTTTACGTGGGAGAAGTTTCGATTAAAGCACAAAATTTAACTACAACAACTTATGAATCGATGATGAGAGCTATAAAGATTCTAAAAAAAGATGTTTGTATCGGAGACATAGGTTCAACTATTCAAAAATATGTTGAGTCAAAAGGTTATTCAGTAGTGAGAGATTTTTGTGGTCATGGTATTGGTAAAAATTTTCACGAACCTCCTAATATTTTGCATTATGGGGCATCTGGTAGTGGCGAAAAATTAAAAACAGGTATGATTTTTACGATTGAACCAATGATTAACGAAGGAAAATATAATTTAAATTTTTTGAAGGATGGGTGGGCAGCAGTCACAAAAGATAAAATGTTATCAGCACAATTTGAACACACTGTTGGTATAAAAGATGATAGCTATGAAATATTTACCCTTTCAAAAAACGGGCTAGATTTTCCCCCATATAAAACATGATAGAAAGATACTCGAGAAAAGAACTAAGAGAAATATGGTTGGATAAAAATAGATACAGCCTCTGGCTAGAAATAGAGATTGCAGCTGCTGAAGGTATGGAAAAATTTAAGATTATTCCAAAAGGAGTTGTTAAAAAAGTAAAATCAAAGGCAAAAATAAATGTTGATAGAATTACAAAACTTGAAGGCAAGTTAAGACATGATGTTATAGCTTTTTTAACATCAATTAGTGAAAAAGTTGGCAGAGAAGGAAGTTTTTTACACAAAGGAATGACTTCCTCTGATGTTTTAGACACATGTTTTAATATTCAATTAAAACAATCGGGATTGATTATTTTAAAAGACATTGAGAAATTACTTAAATCAATTAAGCAACAAGCTATTAAACATAAATTTACTTTATGCATTGGTAGAAGTCATGGTATACATGCTGAGCCTACTACTTTTGGTTTGAAACTTTTAACGTTTTACGAGGAATTCTCCAGAAACCACAATCGATTAAAAAAAGCTATAAATGAAATATCAACTTGCGCAATTTCTGGTGCGGTTGGCACATTCGCAAATATAGATCCAAGGGTTGAAAATTATGTTGCAAAAAAATTAAATTTAAATGTAGAACCTGTATCAACTCAAATTATTCCACGAGACAGACATGCGTATTTTTTTTCTGTTTTAGGTGTTATAGCAAGTTCAGTTGAAAGGTTTGCTGTTGAAATAAGACATCTTCAAAGAACAGAGGTATCTGAGGTTGAAGAATTCTTCAAAAGTAAGCAAATGGGTTCTTCTGCTATGCCACACAAAAAAAATCCTGTACTAACTGAAAATCTTACTGGTTTAGCAAGACTTGTTAGAGCTACTGTTGTGCCTGCTTTAGAAAATGTTGCGCTTTGGCACGAGAGAGATATTTCTCACTCAAGTGTCGAGAGAAATATTGGGCCAGATTCAACTATAACCCTAGATTTTGCCCTTAATAGATTAAACGACGTTGTTAAATCAATGAAAGTTAATAAAGATAACATGAAAAAAAATTTAGAATTAACGAAAGGTATATTCTTTTCACAAAGAGTCCTTTTAGAGCTAACATCTAGGGGAATAAGAAGAGATAAAGCTTATAGAATAGTTCAAAAATGTGCGATCAAATCTCTTGAAAATAATACTTCTTTTTATGATAGTTTGTTAAAAGATCAAATAATCATGGACAAAATACCTGTTAATATTCTTAAAAAATTATTTGATTTTGGTTATCACACGAGAAAAATTAATGTAATTTTTAACAGAGTATTTAAAAGAAAATGAATAAAGGGAAAAAACTTTACGAAGGGAAAGCTAAGATCCTATACGAAACAAAAGAAAAAGGATTAGCCATACAGCACTTCAAAGATGATGCCACGGCTTTTAATAACCAAAAAAAAGCAAATGTTGAAGGCAAAGGCGTGCTAAACAATCGAATATCAGAACATATTTTACAAAATTTAAATCAAGCAGGTATTAGAACGCACCTTGTAAAAAGACTTAACATGCGAGAACAATTAGTAAAACTAGTTGAGATCATTCCAATCGAAGTGATAATAAGAAATATTGCTACAGGCTCCTTAACCAAAAGATTGGGAATAGCAGATGGGACAATACTTGAAAAACCACTACTAGAATTTTCCTATAAGAATGATGAATTGGGAGATCCTTTAGTAGCAAAGGAACATATTTATGCATTCAATTGGGCAACAGAAGATGAGATTAAAATAATCGAAAATATGACTTTTAGAATTAATGATTTTATGTCAGGCATGTTTAGAGGCGTCGGTATAAAGCTTGTTGACTTTAAATTAGAATTTGGTCGACTTTGGGAAAATGATAAAAAAGAGGTCATTCTTGCAGACGAAATAAGTCCAGATACTTGCAGACTTTGGGATGTAAAAAGTGAGAGAAAATTAGATAAAGATAGATTTAGAAAAGACTTAGGAAACATTATTCAAGCATATCAAGAAGTAGCACGAAGATTGGGTATAATGCCTGAAACCTCAAATATAAGCGAAGTAAATTTTAAGAAGCCTACATCAATAAATATTAAGAAAAAATAAATTGAAATTTTCTGTAACAGTCACTTTGAAAAAAGATGTACTTGATCCACAAGGAAAAGTTGTTAGTCAAACGTTAAAAAATATGGGAATTAAAAGTTTAGAACAAATTAGACAGGGTAAATTTTTTGAGATTGAGATGAGAGAGAAAGACTCAACTAAAGCTGAAAAGCTAGTTAAAGAAATGTGTGAAAAGTTGTTAGCAAATTTAATAATTGAAGACTTCAAAATTAATAAAATAGAATGAGATCATCAGTTATAGTTTTTCCGGGATCGAATTGTGATAGGGATATTGCTGTAGCTTTACAAAAATTACAATTTAAAAATTTAATGGTTTGGCACAAAGAGACTGAGCTACCTAAATCCGATTTGATTGTAGTTCCTGGTGGTTTTTCCTACGGCGATTACTTAAGATCAGGAGCAATAGCCGCAAAATCCAATATACTATCAGAAGTGATTGAAGCAGGAAAAAAAGGTGCTTTAATTTTAGGAATATGTAATGGTTTTCAAATTTTAATTGAATGTGGATTACTAAAAGGTGCTTTATTACGAAATTCTGGATTAAAGTTTATTTCAAAAGATATTTTCGTAAAAATTCAATCAAATAAGAATAAGTTTTTTAATAAATATAAAAATAATGATATTTTAAAATTAAATATTGCACATAATGAAGGTAACTACTTCACTGACAAAAAACATTTAGAAGAACTAGAAAACAAAGATCTAATACCAATTAAATATTGTGATCAAGATGGAAATATTAGTTTAAAAAGCAATCCAAATGGATCTTTAAATAATATTGCTGGAATTTTAAATAAGAATAAAAATATTTTAGGAATGATGCCTCACCCTGAAAGAATGGCTGATAAACTTTTATCATCTGAAGATGGGTTAGGTTTGTTTTTAAGTATAATGAGTTAAATTATGTCTAATTTTTTTAAAAATAAAAGAGTCACAATAACTGGTGGACAGGGTTTTTTGGGACAAGTGATTAAGAAAAAACTAGAAATCAAAGGATGTAAAAAAATTTCTATAGTTAAACATGGAAAATATGACCTAGTAAAAATGAATGATGTAAAAAGAATGTATAGACATCAAAAACCTGACATAGTTTTTCATTTAGCAGCGACGGTTGGGGGTATAGGTATTAATAAAAAAAATCCTGGAAAATTCTTCTATGAAAATGCCATGATGAACCTTCAGGTTATTCATCAAGGCTATTTAAATGATGTAAAAAAAATTATTTCGGCTGGATCTGTTTCTTCTTATCCTGCAAATACACCTTTGCCTTTTAATGAAAAAAATTTATGGAAAGGCTTTCCTGAAGATGGTGCCTCTTCTTACGGAATAGCAAAGAGAATAATTCATACACAATCATCAGGTTATAAAGAGCAATATAATTTTAATTCTGTCCTTGTGTTATTGACCAACCTGTATGGACCTAACGACAATTTCAATCCAAAATCATCACATGTAATAGCTTCTCTAATTAAAAAGTTTCATGAAGCTAAAATTAAAAAGAAAAAGAAAGTTATAGTTTGGGGAAGCGGAAATGCAACACGTGACTTTATTTTCGTTGAGGATGCAGCTGATGGAATTATACTGGCTGCTGAAAAGTATAATCATACTGATCCGGTGAACTTAGCTTCTGGAAAAGAGATTAAAATTAGAGAATTAGCTTTTATAATTAAAGAAAATATAGGATTTAAAGGTAAAATAGTTTGGGACAGTAAAATGCCAACTGGTCCCAAAAGAAGAGTTGTTGATATTTCTAAAGCAAAAAAAGAATTTGGATTCAATGTAAAAACTTCCATGCTTGAGGGAATAAAAAAAACATTAAAATGGTATACTAAAAAATGACAAAAATTCTTCCAAGCGATTACAATTTTGTTTTACCTTGTGCGCCTGAAACCTTAGTGAGACTAGGCATTGACAAAGACGGTGGCTATATAGTTGATAAAAAAATTATTGATAAAACTAATATTTTAGTAAGTTTTGGAATGGCAGATGAGTACTCTTTTGAAAAAGAATTTCTAAAAAAAAACGAACAAAAAAGAGTATTCATTTTTGACTATTCAATTAGTAAAAGATTTTACATTCAAGAAATTTTTAAAAATATTAGAAGACTTTTGAAATTTAAAAGAAAATTTAAAGACTTAAAAAATACACTTAATACTTATGCTAATTTTAAAGAATTCATAAAAAAAAACGGAGTTTCTTTTTTTTCAAAAAAAATTACTAATAATATTACAAATAAAGAGGACATAGATATTTCTGGGGTTTTCAAAAAATTTAATCTAGGATCAGATGAAGAAATAACATTAAAAGTTGATATCGAAGGAGATGAATACAAAATAGTTGATGACATATTATCTCACGAAAGAAATATTGCTCAAATAGTAATGGAGTATCATGATACTCATACCAAAAAGGATATGTTCTTCGATAATATTAAAAAATTTCAAAAGTTTTATAACATCATTCACTTGCACGGAAACAACTATAGAGAATTAAACAAAGATGGTTTTCCAATAAATATTGAGGTAACTCTTTGTAAAAAAAAATATATCCAGCAGTCTTGTAAAAAATCTTATATTCTTCCAATTGAAAAGTTGGATTATCCAAACAATCCAAAATCTCCTGATCTTAAAATAGAATTTGAAAAGAATTGATTAGTTTTAGATAAATGAAAATTAATGAAAAAATAATATTATCTCATGGTTTAAAATTAGAGGAATATTCTAAAATAAAAGAGCATTTAAAAAGAGATCCTAATATCTTAGAGCTAGGAATCTTTTCTGCAATGTGGAATGAACATTGTTCATATAAATCCTCTAAGATACACTTAAAGAAATTACCTACAAAAAATAATATTGTAATACAAGGTCCAGGAGAAAACGCTGGTGTTATAGACATTGGTGATGATGATGCGATAGTTTTCAAAATAGAAAGTCACAATCATCCATCTTTCATTGAACCATATCAGGGTGCGGCTACAGGCGTTGGTGGAATACTTAGGGATGTTTTTACAATGGGTGCCAGACCTGTTGCTTTGATGAATTCTATTCATTTTGGTTCACCTGAAAATGAAAAAACTCAAAACTTATTAAGTGGGGTTGTATCTGGAATTGGAGGATACGGTAATTCGGTTGGCATACCTACCGTTGGAGGTGAAACTAAGTTTAATAATTCCTACAACGAAAATATTTTGGTCAACGCAATGGCAATTGGCCTTGCTAATAAAAACAAAATTTTTTATTCAAAAGCAAAAGGATTAAATAAATCGGTAGTATATGTTGGTTCGAAAACTGGTAGAGATGGTATTCACGGTGCCACTATGGCATCAGCTGAATTTGATGAAAACTCAGAAGAAAAAAAACCAACAGTTCAAGTGGGAGACCCTTTTACTGAGAAATTGCTTTTAGAGGCATGTCTTGAGCTAATGAAAGACAATTCAATAATATCAATTCAAGATATGGGCGCGGCAGGATTAACATCGTCAAGTGTTGAAATGGCATCCAAAGGTAAATTGGGGATTGAATTAAACTTAAACAAGGTTCCTTGTCGTGAAAACAATATGAGCCCATATGAAATGATGTTGTCAGAAAGCCAAGAAAGAATGTTGATCATACTTGATGATAAAAAAGAAGAAGAGGCAAAAAAAATTTTTGAAAAATGGGATCTAGATTTTGTAGTAATTGGTAAAACAACCGATACAAATAATTTGGTGCTAAATTTTAATAATGAAAAAGTAGCAGAAATTCCTATTATAGCCTTATCTGAGAAAGCCCCATTATACCATAGAAAATGGACCAAGTCTAAAAATTCAAAAAATAAAGTAAAGATAAAAGATTTAAAAAAAATAAAGATTGAAGATGCTCTTATGAAAATTTTATCTTCGCCTAACCATTCAAACAAAAATTGGATTACAGATCAGTATGATCAAATTGTTATGTGTGACACTGTACAAAAGTCTGGGGGTGACTCAGCGGTAATAAGAATTCACGAAAAGAATAAAGCTATTGCAATATCAGTAGATTCTTCAGCAAATTATTGCAAAGCTGATCCAAAAACCGGTGGTAAACAAGTTGTTTGTGAAAATTGGAGAAATTTAATTTCAGCTGGTGCAAAGCCATTGGCTATAACAAACTGTTTAAATTTTGGTAATCCGGAAAAACCAAAGATTATGGGAGAATTTGTAGAATGTGTTGAGGGTATAAAAGAGGCGTGTGAGTTTTTAAATTTTCCTGTTGTTTCTGGGAACGTGTCTTTTTATAACGAAACGAATTCCAAAAGTATATTTCCTACTCCTGTAATTGGCGGTATAGGACTTATAGATAATTTGAAAAAAATTATGAATATTAAAACAAAGAAATCTGGAAATTTAATTGCTGTTATTGGAAAAACATTTGGGCATATAGATCAAAGCTCTTTTCTTCAAGAAAATTTTTCAATATTTGATGGCCCTCCACCAGAAATAAATTTAGTAAATGAAAAAAATAATGGTTTGGCAGTATTAAAGTTAATTAAAGAAAATCTTATTTTATCAGCCCATGATGTGTCTTCAGGGGGAATCCTTGTTGCCTTAGCTGAAATGTCAATTTCTTCAGGCTTAGGGTTAAAAATATATAAGCCTAAAAAACTCACTAACTCACACGAATATTTTTTTGGTGAGGATCAGGGAAGATATTTGGTTGAAATTTCTAAGAATGACTTAAAAAAAATTGAAATATCTTTAAAAAAAAATAATGTTTTCTTTGAGGTTATTGCAGAGGTGCAAAATGACACATTTGAAATTGATAAAACGTTTAGTTTAAAAACAAAAGATCTTCATAATTGTAATAATCAATGGTATAATAAGTTTAATGCCATTAACTAAAAACGAAATTTCAAAAATGATAATGAATGCTTTCCCTGATGCTACTTTAGAGTTACAGGATACTGCGGGAGATAATAATCATTATTCTGCTAAAATAATTTCTAAAACATTTATAGGAAAATCCAAAGTCGAACAACATAAAATGGTATATAAAGCCTTAAAAGGTAAAATGGGTAATGAGTTGCACGCTCTTGCATTAACAACGGAGGAAAAAAGTGGATGATATAAATAAAAAAATTAAAAATTTAATTGACTCTAATAATATAGTTTTATTTATGAAAGGAACACCAGATTCTCCTCAATGCGGGTTTTCAATGGCTGTTTCAAATATATTAAAGCATTTAAAAGTTGATTTTGAAGGAGTAAATGTTTTAGACAGTAATGAGATAAGACAAGGAATAAAAGATTATACTGATTGGCCCACTATACCTCAGCTTTATATTAAAGGCAATTTTGTGGGAGGATGTGACATCGTAAAAGAAATGTTTGAGAAGGGCGAATTAAAAAGTCTTTTAAAAGAAAAATCTCTATTATCTTGAGTAATACTCAATAACGAGTTTTGGTTCCATAACAGTTGGATAAGGTATTTCGGAAAATTTAGGAACTCTAACTAATTTTGTAGTTTTATTTTTGCTATCGAGTTGAATATATTCAGGTACATCTCTTTCTTTGCTCCCTAATGAACCTTCGATAATAGTAAGAGACTTAGACTTGTCTTTAATTTCAATCACATCTTCTTCTCTTACTCTATAACTAGATACATTAACTTTTTTCTTATTTACTTTAAAATGACCATGATTAATAAGTTGACGTGCCGCAAAAACTGTTGGTGCAAATTTTGATCTATAAATTACCGTATCTAATCTTGTCTCAAGTAAACCTACTAAATTTTCTGTTGAGTCCCCTCTTTTTTTAATTGCTTTTCTATAAATGTTTCTAAATTGTCTTTCGTTAATATTTCCGTAATATGATTTAAGTTTTTGTTTAGCATTTAACTGTATACCGTAATCAGTTGGCTTGCCTTTTCTTGCCTGCCCATGTTGTCCAGGCGGGTAATTACGGGAATTAAATGGACTTTTTGGTTTTCCCCAAAGGTTAACTTTTAGTCGTCTGTCTACCTTATGTTTTGCTTTTATTCTTTTTGTCATAAAAAAAATGTTTATAATCTTTATAATATAATTGTCAATTGTTCTTATAACTTGCTAAAAACACTTGATAAAATCCTTAATTCTTTATTGCTGAGCTGAGTTCTTCCAAAAATATTTCTAAGATTAAGTAACATTACTTTTTTCTTTTCATTGGGAGAGAAAAATCCCTTTTTTTCTAAACGATTTTCGATAAAATCAACGAAAGTATTAAGACTTTTTTTACTTATAATATCCCTTAGTTTCTTCTCTTTTTTAAAATAGTTTGATTTGATGCTTTTAAATATCTCGTAGCAAATCAAAATTACGCTATGTGAAAGATTAATAGACTCAAATTTTTTGTTAACAGGAATTTTGAAGATAAAATTTGAATATGACACGTCTTCATTAGAAAGTCCTGAGGCTTCAGGGCCGAACATAATTCCGATTTTTTTATTTTTATTTTTTTTTATGTTTGAAATTAATTGATCAAATGACAGGTGTCTTTTATTTATATCTCTTGTTCTAGCAGAAGAAGCATAAATAATATCATATTTATTTATAGCATCTTTTATATTGGAATATACTTTTGTTTTTTTAAGAATATCTTTTGCTCCTACTGAGGTTGCTATTGCCTTTTTATTTGGCCATGCTTCTTTTGGATTAACCAGATCTAGAGTTTTAAAACCAAAATTTTTTAACCCTCTGGCTGAAAACCCAATATTTTCTGGTAACTGTGGTTTTACAAGAATAAAACCGATCTTGTTAATCATTCGCTGGTGCTTTTTCCTTATACAATTTGTAATCTAAGCTATCTATTAAAGCTTTAAAAGAGGCATCGATTATGTTTGGAGAAACTCCTATTGTGAACCAGTTTTTTCCATCCTTGTCTGTACTTTCTATTGAAACACGTGTTGTTGCATTGGTTCCGGTATTTAAAATTCTTACTTTATAGTCAACCAATTTTAGATCCTTTAAATATTTTGAATATTTTCCAACTTTATCTACATTAGACCTTATAGCATTATCTAATGCATTAACCGGGCCATTTCCTGAACCTTCACAGATAATTTCTTTCCCATCAACTACTATGTGAGCTTTTGCAAAAGAATTTATTTTATCTTTCGAATCTCTTTTTACAGAAACATCATATTTCGAAATAGTTAGATACTTGGGTATTTCTCCTAAAAGACGTCTTGCTAATAACTCAAATGAAGCATCAGCACCATCGTATGAGTATCCAGCAAACTCTCTATCTTTTACTTCGTTAAGCAAACTTTGAACTTTGGGATCGTTCTTATCAATTTTAATTCCATACTTTTCTAATCTAGACATAATATTAGATTTCCCTGACTGGTCAGAAACAACAATATTTCTAAAATTTCCAACCAAATTTGGATTTATATGTTCGTAAGTTTTTGGATCTTTTGTAACTGCCGATACATGAAGACCCCCTTTGTGTGCAAAGGCCGATGCTCCTACGTAGGCTGAATGTCTGTTAGATTTTCTATTTAATATCTCGTCTAGCAGTCTAGAGCATTCTGTTAATGTTTTTATTTTTTCTTTAGAAATACCTATTGTAAAATTTTTAGCAAAACTGTCCTTTAAAATTAGTGAAGGAATTACTGACATTAAATTTGCATTACCGCATCTTTCTCCTAATCCATTAATTGTACCCTGGACCTGGCGAACTCCTGATAGTACGGCTGCTAAAGAATTAGCAACTGCATTTTCTGTATCATTGTGTGCATGTATTCCAAGATTTTTACC
>CEUZ01050434.1_pt1 | contig 14379 bp, 16 predicted proteins | sample 361511 | NCBI WGS metagenome assembly CEUZ01 (sample SAMEA2622822, study PRJEB7988) | marine metagenome | biome: marine biome (ENVO:00000447); feature: surface water layer (ENVO:00002042); material: "saline water (ENVO:00002010), including plankton (ENVO:xxxxxxxx)" | depth 5 m
AAGATCATATCTTTTTTTGTTTTAGATAAATAGTCTATAAATAGTACACCTTCAATATGATCTGATTCATGTTGAATGCATCTAGCTAACAAACCTTTTGCGTGCAATTCTTTTGATTCGCCATTTTTATTTAAATATTTTACTTTACAAGAAGAAGGTCTTGTTACATTTGCCATAACTCCAGGAATAGACAAGCACCCTTCTTCATCAGTATCTTTTTCTTTAGAAACCCAGGTTATTTCCGGGTTAATCATTTGAATGGGGTTAGGTTTAATTTCTTCTTTTTTTTCCTTACTTTCTTCTTGGTATCTTTTCAAATTTGGTCTGGGTGATACATCCATTACAATTAATCTTTTACTGATTCCTATTTGTGGAGCTGCTAAACCAATTCCAGGAGCTTTGTACATTGTTTTAAGCATGTCATCTAGAAGTTTTTTAACTTCATCATTAATATCTTTAACAGGCTCGCATTTTTTTTTTAATATAGGGTTTGGTAATGTTATAATTTTCATATTGCAAATAAATATTATTTTGTTCGTTTATAATATATGTTTTTGTTAAGACTTTTTCTAATATTATTTATTTTAACTCCTTTTGTTTCACTTCAAGGTTGTGTGTCCACACCATCACAAGCTGCAAATGCTTGTGAAATCTTTAAACAAAAATATTTCTGGTTTAAAGCAGCAAAAAAAAGTTCTAAAAAATGGAATGTCCCAATAGCAACTTTAATGAGCATAATTAATCAAGAAAGTGCATATAAACAATATGCAAAACCACCAAGAAAAAAGTTATTTGGATTTATTCCATTATTAACAAGAGAATCTAGCTCATTAGGATATTCTCAAGCAACAAAGGGAACATGGGAACAATATAAAAAAGAAACTGGTAAAAGATTTGTTACAAGAATAAGTTTTAAAGATTCCGTTGATTTTGTTGGATGGTATATAAATTATGCACATAAAGAATTAGGAATATCTAAAAAAGATACTTACAGTATTTATCTTGCTTATCATGAAGGAATTAATGGTTTTAGAAACAAAACTTATAAAAAGAAACAAAAGCTTTTAAAGACTGCAAGTAGAGTGAAAAAACAGGAGCAAACATATAATAATCAACTTTCAAAATGTATGAGCAAATTAGATAGAAACAAATATATTATTTTTTAAATTAAATATCATCAATTTCTTCAAGTTTAACTTTTTTTCTTACATATCTTTTTTTAGAATGTATTACTTTAGGTCTAAAAGTTGGCGTTCTTAGCGCTTTAGCAGATGGATTTTTAATTGTTCTTTTTTTTTTCATTAAAATATTCTTCTAAAATTAGTTTATAAATTTTAGTTAAATTTTTTAAATCTTTTAAAGAAACTTTTTCAGCATTTGTATGCATTGATTTTCCTACCAAGCCAAATTCAACAACATTAATTCCTTCTGCATTTATAAATCTAGCATCTGAAGTACCACCATCTGTAGCATATTTTGGATTCTTTTTTGTTATTTTTTTTGTACATCTTTTAACAAGTTCTGAAAATTTGCCAGGCTTTGTTAAGAAAGCATTTCCAGAAACATATAGATCTAATTTATATTTGAAACCAATTTTATTAAATTCTTTTTTTATCCAATTAGTTAATGATTTGGTTGTATGTTTAGGATTAAATCTAATATTAAAACAGCCTGTTGCTTTTGCGGGAATAACATTAAGAGCCTCATTTCCAACATCTATAGAAGTAATAGAAATAATAGATGGTTGAAAGTGTTTTGTTCCCTTATCTAAAGTTTTCTTATCTATACTTGTCATCATTTTTATTAAAGCAGAAACAGGATTTTTAGTTCTGTTTGGCCATGCAGAGTGACCTTCTTTACCATAGACAGTTACCACTCCATTATAACCCCCACGTCTCCCAATTTTTATTTGGTCACCAAGAACATTTAAATTGGTTGGTTCTCCTACCAAACAATTATTAATTTTAATCCTTTTCTTTTTTAACCATTTTAAAACTTTTATAGTCCCATTTTTTGCATACTGTTCTTCATCACCAGTTATTAAAAGAGAAATTTTACCTTTAAAATTTTTATTTTCTTCTAAATAATTTTTTGAAGCTGATATAAAACAAGCTACTGCTGATTTCATATCCACAGCTCCTCTTCCCCATAAATAATTATTTTTTATAATTCCTTTAAAAGGATCAACCAACCACTCATTTTTATTTGCAGGTACAACGTCAACATGGCCAGCAAATGAAAAGTGAGGTTTTCCATGACCTATTTCTGCATAAACATTACTTATTGTGTCATAACCCTTTTCAGAAAATTTAAGCTTTGTACATTTAAAACCTATTTTTTTACATTCTTTTTCAACAATTTTTAAAGCATTATTTGCATTGGGTGCTATTGATTTACATCTAATTAATCTCTGGGCAATCTCAATTTCATTAGAATTTGTCATATTTTTTTTACTCTCTTAGTAAATCATTTATACTTGTTTTTGATCTAGTCTTTTCGTCAACCTGTTTAATAATTACTGCGCAATATAATGATGGTGCTGATGCATTATTTTTATCAGGCAATGTTCCAGGAACAACCACTGAATAAGGAGGAATTTTTCCATAAGTTATTTCCCCAGTAGAACGATTTACTATTTTTGTAGATTGGCCTATATACATTCCCATACTTAATACAGAACCAGTCCCAACAATAACTCCTTCAACAACCTCTGACATTGCTCCTAAAAAAACGTCATCTTCAATAATAGTTGGGTTTGCTTGAATAGGCTCTAAAACTCCTCCCACTCCTGAACCTGCTGAAATATGACAATTTTTTCCAATTTGGCAACAGCTTCCAGCTCTTGCAAAAGTATCAATCATAGTTCCTTCATCAATATAGGCACCTATATTTACATAGCATGGCATTAGTACGGCATTTTTTCCAATAAAAGATCCTTTTCTAACAGGAGAATTAGGTACCATTCTAAATCCAGCTTTAATATGATCTTCTTTTGACCATCCTGCTGTTTTTCCTTTTAGTAAATGAGCTTTGTCATACCAACTACTGTAAGGTCCACTTAGATTGTCCATTTCATTTATTTTAAAACTTAATAATATTCCTTGTTTAATCCATTGATTTACAATCCATTCATTATTTTTTCTTTCAGCAACTCTTACCTTACCCAGATCCAACAAATTTATCATTTCATTTACTGCTTCTGGTAATTCCCCTTTAGTTTCAGGATTAATTTCTTCAATTTTTTCAAAATTTTTTTGAATAATTTTTTTTAATTGTTCTGTATCCATTTTTTTAACCATTCTTTAAGATTATTAGTGATGTAGTGAATTTTTTTTGAACTTCCATTTAATTCTTTATCTAATTTTTTATTATAAACCTGAACTGTTTTTAAACCAAGATCTGCCGCTGGTAAAAGGTTTTGTGGTATATCGTCAAATAGTATCGCTTTTGTTGTATCGAATTTGTAAGTAGAAACTAGGTTTTTGTAAGTTTCTAAATTTGGTTTAGGTAAATAATTCATTCTTTCAATATCAAATATATCATCAAATACGTTATCTAAGTCTATGTTAGATAGTATTTTTTTTACATAAGAAATATCTGCATTAGTAAAAATTATCTTTTTTCCCTTAATTCTTTTTATTAAATCATTTAATTCTTTATCAGGCTTAACGATGCTGAAATCTATATCATGCACATAATTTAGAAATTTTTTTGGGTTAATTTTATGATTAATCATTAATCCATGTAGGGTTGTACCATTTTCAACAAAATATTTCTTTTGTAAAAATTTTGCTTTTTCCAAACTAATTTCTAGATTAGAAGATATAAACTCTCCCATTTTTTTGTGTATTTGATCAAAAATACCAGTATTGGCGGAGTATAACGTGTTGTCTAAATCAAAAAACCAATGAGTGTAATTTATATTATTTTTTTCCAATTAATGTTCCAACACCTTTAGTTGTAAATATTTCTTTAAGTAATAATTTCGGGACTCTTCCATCTAAAATTACAGCAGCTTTTGCTGATTTTTTTACTGCATTTAAGCACGTTTCAACTTTTGGGATCATTCCTTCTTTTATAACCCCTTTATTTATTAATTCCTTTGCTTTTTTTGCTGTTATTTCTTTAATCAATTTATTATTTTTATCTAATACGCCTTTTATATTTGTTATAAAATAAAATCTTGTAGCTGACAATGAAGCTGCAAGTTCTCCGGCAACAGTATCTGCATTAATATTAAATACTTTTTTCCCTTTAAAACCCAAACTAGCAATAATTGGAATATAATTTTTTTTTAATAAGCTTTTTATATTCTTCAATTTAATTTTTTTTGGTTTGCCAACAAACCCCATATCTTTTTTTAAAGGTTTTATTTCAATAAATTCTTTTTTATGACCTGGTAAACTTATAGCCCTACCTCCAGCTTGATTAATTAAATCTACAATTTTTTTGTTTATTCTTTTTATTAACACTTTTTCTACTATTTTTATTGTTTTTTTATCTGTCACTCTTAAACCATTAACAAATTTACTTTTTATATTTTCTTTTTTTAATGTTTCTGATATTTGAACACCTCCACCATGAACTATAACTGGAAGAACTCCTAACTTTTTTATTAAAACAAGATCTTTTGCAAAATTATTGGCAAGATAGCTATTACTTAAAGCACTTCCTCCGTATTTAATAACAAATATTTTATTATTAAATTTTTTTATATATTTTTCTGCTTCTTTGAAAGATAAAGCAGATTTAAGATATTTTTTTTCACTATCAGTTAAATTCAATTTCAATTTTAAATAACTCTAAATTTTATTTTTTTTGTTTTTCCATCTTTTTTTTTATTAATATTTGTTGTCCCATACTTAACACATTATTAGCTGTCCAATAAATTACTAAACCTGAAGGAAATGGTGCAAGAATAAAAGTAAAAAAAATAGGTAAATACATGAAAATTTTAGCTTGCATCGGATCAGTTGGCTGTGGATTTAACTTTTGTTGCAAGTACATAGTGCCACCCATAATTAAGGGCCAGATTCCAATATTAATAATTTTTGGTAAGAAGTTGGGGTCATAAGGTAATAGCCCAAATAAATTTAAAATAGATGTTGGATCAGCAACTGATAAATCATTAATCCAAAAATAAAATGGTGCTTGTCTCATTTCTAAGCTAACAAAAAGGATTTTATAAAGTGCAAAAAATACTGGTATTTGTATTAAGATCGGTAAACACCCTGCCGCTGGATTTACTTTTTCTCTTTTATATAAAGCCATCATTTCTTGATTAAGTTTAACTTTATCATTTTTATGCATCTCTTTTATTCTCAATAGTTGAGGTTGTAAATCTTTCATTTTTTGCATTGCAACATAGGATTTGTTTGCTAGCGGGAAGAAAACTAGTTTAATTAAAAGAGTAAGAAGTATTATTGATATTCCAAAATTTCCTGTTATGTTTTTGAAAAAAATTAAAAGATATAAAAAAGGTTTTGTTAAAAAATAATACCACCCAAAATCTATAGCAAAATCTAATCTTGGTATTGAATATTGTTTTTCATATTTATCTAAAAGTTCAACTTCTTTTGCTCCTGCATATAAAAGATTTTCTATTGCAATTGATTCATTTGAAGGTATTTCAATAATGCCACCTGTATAATCAACTTGGTATTTTTCTTTATTATTTATTGTATAAAAATTATATCTTGAAGTGACATTAAAATTTTGATCTGGGATTAATGTGGCTAACCAATATTTATCAGTTATACCAAACCAACCTCCTTTTGAATCATACTTTATTTCTTTTTTTTTTTTTAAATCTTTATAATCAATTTCTTCTAAAACATCATCTATAATACCAATTGGACCTTCATGTAAAATAAAAAAACCTTGTGTTTTTGGGGTATCAGTTCTTCTAATTTTAGCTGTGGGCTTTATTCTTATTTTTTTATCTGTATTGTTGAGAACTTTTTGTTTAATTGTAAACATAAAATCTTCATCAATAGAGATTTCTTGTTCAAATTCAATGCCTTGATTATTTTTCCAAGAAAATATAGCTGAATTTTTATCACTTATTTTTTTTGAATTTGCTTTCCAAATAGTTTCTTCGTCTGGTAAATCAAAATCATCATCTTTAGATGTTTTTATCCAACCAAAATTAGAGAAATATCCTCCTTCAGTTGTTGTCGGTTTAAATAAAATTACAAGTTCACTGTCTTTGTCTAAAGTTTTTTTATAATTTTTAAAAGTAAGATCATCGATTTTTAAACCTTTTAAATTAATTGAACCTTGAAGCCTTGGTGAGTCAATTTTAATCCTTTTGTCTTTACTTAATGCATCATTTAGCTCTAAATAGCCAGTTATATTGTTTTCAGAACTGTCAGCGTTATTTTTTATTAAATTATCAGTTTGCTCTATTTGTTTTTTTGTTTCTGCTTCCTTTTTCATTTTAGGAGCTTCAAAAAAAATATTAAAGCCAAGTAATATTAATAAAGATAAAACAATTGCTAATAGCAAATTTCCTTGTTCGTTCATTTATTTTTTTCCTTTTCTATTAGGGGGTCATAGCCATATGGCCCAAATGGATGACATTTTGATAATCTTTTAATACTTTTAAAAAATCCCATTATTATCCCGTATTTTTTTATAGATTTAATTGTATATTCTGTACATGTTGGATTAAATCTACAAACACCTCTATAAAAGAATGGTGAAAAGAAACTGTAAATTTTTATAAGTTTTATAATTATTTTTTTCATTACTACTTTACCACTTTAATAAAATCATTCTTTAACTCTTTATATTTCATAAGTAAACTCTTTTTATTTGCAACAATTACATAATCATAATTTTTTTTTAAATAATTATCTAAAATTTCTTTCATAATTGCCTTAAAACGCCTTTTTATTTTATTTCTAATTACTGCACCTCCAACCTTTTTTGTAATTGTATATCCGACTCTAACATCATCAAAATTTTCTTTAGAAGACAAATTTCTTTTATATTTTTGAAGAATAAAGCCTTTGGTAAAAATTCTTTTTCCCTTTTTTGATATCTCAATAAAGTCTATTCTTTTTTTTATTGTTTTAAGCAAGTTTTTATGGCACCAATTTTTTTAAGCTGAGAGCGTCTTCCTACCTTTACTTCTTCTTCTAGATAATACCTGCCTACCATCTTTTGTAGCCATTCTTTTTCTAAAACCGTGCTTATTTTTTCTTTTTCTTTTACTAGGTTGAAATGTTCTCTTCATTTTAAAATCTTAAAAAAAAATTAAAAAAATTAATATGTTTAATTATTCTTAATATTTATAAATTAATTTATAATTAAATATACAAAAAAATTTACTAATTATATAAAACAAGTCCACTTCTTCTTTTATCTGCAGCGCCATAAATAGTTTTATTTTTTATTTCAAAGCCATTTAAACCACTAGTTAAATTTTTTTCAACTATCTCATGCCCTTTATACATAAGATATTTCTTTAATTTTTTATCACTATTTTTTTCAATAATAACTTTGTTATTTGAAATACTAAAATTTGGGAAATCTACCGCTTCTTGTATATTCATTTTCCAGTCCAAAACTGCAATAATAGTTTTTACTACATACATTATAATGGATTTGCCTCCAGGTGAACCTATAACCATTTTTACATTATCATTCTCGTCAAAAATAATAGTAGGAGACATAGAACTTAAGGGTTTTTTATTTGCTTCTATTATATTATTTTTATATAAATCATTTTCTATTTTAAAATTAAAGTCGCTTAATTGATTATTTAATAAAAAACCATTTGCCATTAGTCTTGACCCAAAAGCATTTTCAATACTTGAAGTAACAGAAGCGACATTTCCATATTTATCTATAATTGAGAAATGTGTTGTTGATTTAGGAATAAAAAAAGAATTTTTATATATATTATATTTAACTTGTTTATCATTTTTTATTTTTGATGATATTTTTTTTAAATATTCTTTTTCTAAAAAATTATTAATTTTAATATTAGAAAAGTCTGGATCTCCTAAATATCTGTATCTATCATTATAAGAATATTTACTTGCTTCAATAATTAGATGAATATTTTCATTAATATTTTTTTTAGATAAATCAAATTCTTCCATAATTCCTAAAATTTGAAGAATACTAAAACCTCCTGCACTAGGAGGAGCAGCACTACATACTCTAAATTTTCTATATTTTCCACAAAGAGGAGACCTTTTTTTTGCTTTATAATTTTTTAAATCTTCTAGTTCTAAAACACCTTTTTTTATGTGAGTTTTTTTAATTTTATTAACCATTTCTTTTGCTATAGCCCCTTCATAGAAACCTTTAGATTTTTTTTTCGCTATAATTTTTAAAGTTTCACCAAACTTTGGATTTTTTAAGATTTGATTTTTTTTTTTCGGGTCTATTTCATCCTTCATTTTAGGAATTAGTTTTATATACTTTTTATTTTTATTATAAAAATATTTTTTACTTTCTGGAAAAAGATACAAGTAACTATCTCTTTTAATTAATTTATGAAGCCTAGAAGAAATTTTAAATCCATTTTCAGATAATTTTATAGCAGGCGTAAAAAGCTCCTCCCATTGTAACAATCCATGGTCTTTATGAGCTATTTCAAGCATAGACAAAAGACCCGGAACACCAATAGCTTGGCCGCCTACAGCAATTTCATAAAATTTTTTTTGATCACCAAATTCATTTAAAAAAAATTCTTTTTTTATATTATTAGGCGCAGTTTCTCTACCATCATAAAAACTTAATTTAGAATTTTTTTTATCAAAATATAACAAAAAACCACCTCCGCCAATTCCAGATGATTGAGGTTCGACTAAATTTAGAACCATCTGCACTCCTATAACAGCGTCTATAGCACTTCCTCCATTATGTAATATGTTTTTTCCTACTTTTGTTGCTATAGGGTGAGAAGTAGATATAGCAAAATTGTTTGCATAAGCATTTTTTATTAAAAATAAAAAAAGAAAAAAAAATATTTTTATTGTAGATTTAAACAATTTTTTTTTTAAACCTTAATGAATATAATTATATTAATATGAAATTAAAAAAAATTACAAAATTCTTTAATAATAAGAAGCCAATAGTAGGACTAACTGCATATTCATATGATATGGCAAAAGTATTAGATAAACATGTCGATTTTATATTAGTAGGAGACAGTCTTGGAATGACATTGTATGGAATGAAAAATACTAGAAAAGTAACACTAGATATGATGATTAATCATGGAAAGGCAGTTGTAAAAGCAGCTAAAAATACGCTAGTTATAATTGATTTACCTTTTAATACTTATGAAAGAACTCCCCTGCAAGCTTATGAAACAGCATGCAAAGTAATAGAAAAAACTAATTGTTATGGTGTAAAAATAGAAGGGGGAATAGAAATTAAAGAAACAATTTCATATTTAACAAAAAGAGGTATAAACGTAATGGGGCATATTGGATTATCGCCTCAGTCAATTAAAAATTATAAAAATATTAAGATTAAAGGTTTTAATTCTTTTGAAGAAAGTAATTTAATTAAAGATGCAATATCTTTATGTAATTCAAATGTTTTTGCAATTGTGATTGAAGCTGTTGCTGAGAAAGCGTCAAAAGCAATTGTAAAAAAAGTTAGAGAGTATAATAAAAAATTTATACCCACTATTGGGATTGGAGCTTCCCAAAATTGTAATGGTCAAATACTTGTCACTGATGATATGCTTGGATTAACTAATGAATATAAGAAAAATAAATTACCTAAGTTTGTAAAAGTTTATAAAGAAAATAATATAGATTTATCTATAAAATTATTTTGCAGTGAAGTAAGAAAGGGAATTTTTCCAAGCGAAGAATTTTGTTATGTAAGTAATAAAAAAACTAATAATAATGTAACTTATATAAAATTTAACGAAAAATAGTGAACAAATTAAGAATAATCAAGAATTCAAAATCATTAATAAATGAAATTAATAAATACAAATTACAAAATAAAAAAATTGGATTTGTTCCTACGCTTGGAAGTTTACATAAAGGACATTTAAAATTAATAAGATCAGCTAAAACTAAATCTGATATTGTCGTCGTAAGTATTTTTTTAAATCCTTTACAATTTAATTTGAAAAGGGACTTAAAAAACTATCCATCTAATTTAAACGCTGATAAGAGAAAAATTTATAAAGAAAAAGTTGATATATTATACATACCAACAATTAAAGAAGTTTTTTTAAATAAAAGAATTAAAAAAATAAAAGCGTCTAATAAAGCAAATAAGTTATGTGGTAGATTTAGAAAAGGACATTTTAATGGTGTAGCTACTGTTTTGAAATCATTGTTTGAACAAGTAAAGCCAAAAATTGCTTTTTTTGGAGAAAAGGATTATCAACAAATATTAATTGTGAAGGATTTAATTTTAAAATATAAACTAAAAATAAAAATTATCACCATTCCAACAGTTAGATATAGCAATGGTTTGGCATATTCTTCTAGGAATATTTTACTAAGCAAGGAACAAAAAAAAATTGCCTCATTTCTTTTTAAAACAATAAAAGAAATATTTTATGAAGGAAAAAGAAATTTGAATAAATTAAACTATTTAAAATCAATAGGTAAGAAGAAATTAATTAAGTATGGCTTTAGTAAAATTGATTACATAGAATTTTATAATGAAAAAGACTTATCAATAAAAAATATTAAAAAAAATAATATAAGAATATTCGTAGCTGCGTTCTTAGGAAAAACTAGACTAATAGATAATTATAAAAATTAACTTACTGAACGTATATATGAACTTCTGGAACAACTACATCGCCACTTGTTTTTGCAGATAACGCAATCTTTTTTGAAGGCATTCCAAAGCTAACCATGCTTCTTAATACTCTTTCAGCATATTTCTTAACTTTAGATGCATTAATTCTTGTTTCTCCTTCATTTTTTCCTATAGGAGACACAGCAACTAGACCAAAAGTAGCAGAACTTTTTTTATCAACCGTTGTTCCAATTGCATCAAATAAAGTTTTTTCGTAATCAATATCTGGATCATCAAATCTGATAACAACTAATGGAAGCCCAGAAATATTTACTTTTGGAACAGCTAATTGTTCATCTGGAGAACCAGCTTCAGCCAAAGCTTGTGCTGCAAGGAAAGATCTGTTCAAAATTCCAGTACCCATTTGCTCTCCATTTCTAATTGCTACAGCCATAACTAATAAATTTTGATTTTCAATTTTTGCAAAGCCAGCTTGTCTTGATATTTCTTCAGTAATTTCGTTTATTAATCTTGCAATATCAACTTCTAATTTTTCAGTATTATCCTCTAAAAGTTCTAGTTGACGGTGATCTTGATCAATTGCACCAGCTAGCCTTAAAGTTTTATTTAATGTACTTTTTAATAAAGCAACAACACCTGCATCAGCATTTACTTTTTGATTTAATAAATTAATTTCACGCATATATTCTTCTATATTATCTAGTTCGCGTTGCGCTTGATCATATTGTCTGACAAGTGAAGGGTTGCCAGGCGTAGTTCCCAGCTGTAATTTAGTATTAATTGCTGCCACTGTTCCATAAAATTCTGTTGAAGAACTATAAACTCTTGATTTTACTTCTTCGTAATCATCTCTATGTACATTAAATGCATCTAGCACAGCAACGTAATCTTCTCTTAAAGGCCCAATTTTTTGACCAACAAATGTACCACTAGGCTCTGATTGCATTTGATTTGATCTATCACCAATTTCAACATATTCAGTAGCGCCAAGTTCATCACTTTGTGCCATCATTTCATCATCATCAATTAAAATGGAAGGTTCTTGAAGTACTGTTTCATCAGGAATTGGTTCTAGTTCAGCTACATCATCTTTGCTACCTCTATCTAGCAAACCACAGTTTGTAAGAGCAATAGAAATGACAAATAAAAATAATATTTTATAAAACATACCCGACACTATATTTCTAAAAATAATTATATAATACTTTAAAACTTATACTAGTATTATCATTTGTAAATTAAGAAAAACAACTGAAATATGTTGTTTTTTTGCAACACTTTATATATTTATTAAATACATTTAAATTTGATAAAACTTTTGTAAGTCTCATGAAAAGAAAAAAAATAGGTAGTAGTACTTCAGTTGTTCATGGTAAAGAGAAAGAAGTAATTTGTCACGACATGAGAAAATACTGTTGGCAGAATAATGATTTCTTACAAAGTATAAAGAAGAAGAAGAAAAAGAAAAAAAAATAGGGCTTGTAGTGAAATGGATATCACGCGAAACTACGGATTTCGTATTGGGGGTTCAAATCCTCCCAGGCCCACCAAAAATCATTTTGTTACTTTATCTAGTGTTGAAATAATTTTTTTTGAAGATGGAGCAATCATAGATGAAAAATGACTTTCAAGTTTTCCTTCTTTATTAATTACAAATTTATAAAAGTTCCACTTTGGCTTCGCTTTATAATTTTTATCTAGCCATTGAAATAATGGATGAGCACTTTGACCTACAACATTATTTTTTTTTGTTAAGTCAAATGTGATGTTAAAATTTACCATACAAAATTTTTTAATGTCTTCTTCGTTCCCCGGCTCTTGATTAAAATTATCAGAAGGTACGCCAATTACAACTAAACCTTTATTTTTATAATTTTCATGAATTTTTTGTATACCGGTATACTGTGAAGTAAAACCACATTTTGAAGCAGAGTTAAATATTAAAAGAGGTTTCCCTTTAAATTTAGACAAAGGATAATTTTTACCATCGATATCCGTAAAAGAAAAATCGTAAGCAGATCCCGGAACTTCTCTTGAATTAGTATTATTTTTATTAAAAAAACTAAAAAACACTATTAAAACAAAAATATAAAAAAAATTTTTTTTTAACATATTTAAACAAAAACCTTATTGAATTTATATAGTTCATAATAATATATTTGGAATACTTTTGTATTTTTTTTTATAAATGGATATTTCTTTTTTAAACTTTTTTAAAGATTCTTACCAAGAGTTTTTAAATATATTTATTATCTTATCTGTAGGATTTTTTGGTTGGAAAGCTATATCTACAATAATTAAAAAAAAACTTGCTAGCCTTGAAACCTCAAAAGATGAAGCACAATCACAAAGAACTAACACTCTTTTTCGTATTTTAAAAAACTTTGTATCAGTAGCTATTTTAATAGTGATAATAATGCTCGTATTATCAGAATTAGGAATAGAAATAGGGCCATTAATTGCAGCAGCTGGGGTAGTAGGCTTAGCTGTTGGGTTTGGCGCACAAACCTTAGTAAAAGATATAATTACTGGCTTATTTATTATTCTAGAGGGCCAGGTTACAATAGGCGATATTGTAGAAGTTGCTGGACATTCAGGAAGGGTTGAAGCTATTACAATTAGGACCTTAAGATTAAGAGACGTAAATGGTCATTTGCATGTTATTCCGTTTAGTGAAGTAACTACTGTTAAAAATATAACTCAAGACCAGGATTATCATAGTTTTGAAATAGGGGTTTCATATAATGAGGATGTTGATCATGTAATAGAAACAATAGAGAATGTTGGCGATGATTTAGAGAAAGATAAAGATTATAAAAATAAAATTAATGGAAAAATTGAAGTATTTGGATTAGATAAATTTGAAGATTCATCAATTATTATTAAAGGAAGAATACCAACATTTCATAAACAGCAATGGGCAGTTAAAAGAGAATTTAATAGAAGGGTAAAAATAGCATTTGATAAAAATAATATTGAAATACCTTTTCCACAAACAACTATTTCTTACGTCGATGATAAAAAGAAACCTGTTAAAAAAATAATAAAAAAAAGAAGAAAAGAATTTACCGCAGGATCAGATGATGATTAATCGTCCCCAAATTTCGCATATTCTTCAAGATTAAAAAATTCTTTTTCATCTTTTAAATTAATTATTTTCTTTGCTATATCATAAGGAAATCCAGCTTGCGACATTTGTAATAATTTTTTTTTGTTTTCTTTTAAATCATCTATTTTTTCTTTAAAGTTGAAAAATTTTTTTTTTCTAGCATAAATCAAGGCTGAGGCAAGTTCACAATCAAAGTAAGAATTATTTAGATTATCAATAGCATTTTTTATATCTTCATCACATATACCCTTACTTTTTAAATTAAAAATTATTTTTTTTTTCGGATATCCTCTTTCTAGGTAAATTAAAGCTTTATTGTCTGAAAATTTTTTATCATTGATGATTCCAGCTTTTTTAAATTTTTCTGCTAAAATTTTGATAAGTTCAAAGTGTTTATTTGGATCTGTTTTATAAAAAAAAGAAGATTTCATAATTTTTCTTTTTAAATTATTAGAAAATTGAAATTCTGATACTGAATATTTTTCTAAATATTTAATTGCACTCTTTTCAAG
>CEUZ01047111.1_pt1 | contig 14377 bp, 4 predicted proteins | sample 361511 | NCBI WGS metagenome assembly CEUZ01 (sample SAMEA2622822, study PRJEB7988) | marine metagenome | biome: marine biome (ENVO:00000447); feature: surface water layer (ENVO:00002042); material: "saline water (ENVO:00002010), including plankton (ENVO:xxxxxxxx)" | depth 5 m
CTCCTGTTGAGGCCTCACTAGGTTTCGACCCAGAGTGGAGAGTCAATATCACATTTACTAATGAAAGTGGAGGGGCCCTATTGGATTATCAAGTCAAGATGATTAGTTTAGATACGGGGTGGATTCAAACCTTCAACACTGGAGATAATGGAGTATTGAATACTTTCATTTCTGAAGGCGAATGGATTGCTACGATTGACTTGTTTGAATCTTCATCAGGAACTTTTGAGATTCTCAGAGAGTTAGTTGTTGTTTCGGCGGAATCTTCCTCTGAAGATATTGACCTTTCTTCTACTGAAGCATCATTGGTATCCTTTGAGATTACTGATGCCTTTGATGGAAATGAGGTTTCAGGTTTGATTCTAAAACTCACTTCTCAAGATGGACTAGGCGAGATAGTTCTGGAAGAGACAAACCCTTGGGGTAGAGTTGAGATTAACTTGCCTCCTGGTAACTGGAATTATGAGGCAAACTCAACTGAAAACTCAGGATACAGATGGATCATCAACTCTACTGAAGTAAAGCCCGGAGGGGTATTGGCCGGTGAAGAAATCGGAGTTGAATTCTCTGTACCAAGACTAGTCAGACTTTCTGGGAGCACATATTGGGATTACAATGACAACGATGAAAATGACATCCTCGAAGGCATGAGTGATGTCAACTTGTCTTTCATAAATGTGGATGGCAGACAAGAAATAACTCACTCAACTAAATCGAATTACGATGGCAGTTGGGAGATTTTCTTGGAAGCAGGTGAAATTTGGGAAATTACAGCAAATGCGTCAGGATTCATCAATCGTACTCTCGAAACCGATTTGATTAACAACCCAGATTCAATCGATATCGAGTTAAATGCAGACTTAGTTCTAGTACATGGGTCTGTGTCTTATATCAATGAAGATCAACTCTCCCAAATTTCTGAGAATTTACTTTTGGAATTGATTCCAACTAAGGGTTACAACCGTTCTATTATTACTCCTACATTGAATTATTCAAATGGATCATGGGATGGAACCTGGAGTGCCTACGTCAAACCCGGAAGTTGGCTAATCAGAGGTACCGTTTCCGATTTGGGATTGATTGACATTAAACTGATTGATGCCAGTGTTGTTGTTGGCGGCAATGCGGACATTGATTTGACAGTTGGCGGATTGTTGAATTTAGAGACCCAATGGTTCGACTTCTGGGGGAATTCTCATTCTCTGGCTGATATCGATATCGAAGGTGCCGACATAAATGGATCTACATCCTTAACCATCAATATCGGAGCAGCGATGACTTGGGAAACTCCGGTTTCTGGCGATGGAGGATTCCAATTACTCATGCCCGCAGGTATGATTGAGGTTTCAAGTGAGTTTGATGTATCTCAAGCCAATCGCAATATGACGTATCAAGGAGAAAGGGGTGTACAAATTATTGCAGGACAAATTTCCCCCATTACCAAACTATCACTCAATAGATTATCTAATCATGAGATTGTAATTACTACTGTCAATAGCTCGGCCGGACTAGATCTAAATGGAGGAGACGCAGGATATGATGTTTACACCGAGCAAAACGATACTGGCGGTTTCGAAAGTGTAGAGTTTGTATTGGATGCCCAATACCTAGGACATGAGTCTATTGGTACTTATTCGATGTCCTATGATGTTCCTGGAACCGACGGACAAGATTGGGTAGTGGAGTTCAATAATGGTTCAGGGAATTGGAACTCATCTTCTGAATTTGATTTGGGACTAGATGGGATGGAAAACGTACAGTTGTATGTTAGAGTCACACCTCCTAACCAAACTGTGGCCCATTCATTTGAGATGGGGCATTGGATAAATCTTAGAATTTCAACTACAGATGGTTACTCATATGACCACACTGTAATTGTACGTATACCTAGACTGTACTCGTTCGAACTTTCAGAGCCAATAAAGGAAATTTATGGTTTTGAACCCGGGCAGACCGATTCTCTACAAATCCATTTCACCAATACAGGAAATGGGGATGAAAAATTCAGATTCGAATTTGATGACTCATATATTCCAGAAAATTGGTCGGTCCCATCAAACACAACACACACACTCGGCCCATTCGTATCGACTACTCATTCAATTCCATTCACTGTTCCTGCAGATGCTGGAGAGGAGGACTTCACCATATTCATCAATGTTTCATCAGACTTCGGTGGGCAAGACTACCCGGTAATCCCTGTTAACATTGTTACATCATTGCCATCTCTATCGATTACAGGCCATCAACTAGCGTCTGGAGGAGAACCGGTCTCAGGTACAGTTGTTGACTATTTTGTATCGGTATCGAATGATGGATATGTTGACGCTTCTGAGGTATGGATTAATGGTAGCATATGTCAGGATTTGAATTGCGAAAACCCCCTCAACATTTCCGGATCTGACTTTGGGGAAGTTGCTGCTAATTCGGAGAATACCTTCGATGTGATTATGGATTTAGATGGAGTCTCTGTAGGGACCTATTATCTCAAGCTAAATCTTGAGTCAGAATCCGGAACAGTTCAGGAATATGGTGCAGTTCAGATTAAGGTTAGATCGCCACCAGTTGAGGATACCACAGACTGGATTGGTTGGATATTATTTGCCTTGTTGATTTTTGCACTATTGACTCTGACTCGAAGAGGCGGCAGAAGGAAAGGGGCAGCCCCATTCTAAACTCTAATCTATATACGGAAAACAACTCATCGGCATCGGTGATTGTATGGCGGCATTGGATAGGCTAGAGTTACTTCCAGAACCCGATGACCCTAGGATAATGACTACTGTAGACAAGGATGCACCGGGCTATCCCGGTTCTGCATATGGCCTATCTGATGAGGCTGCTAGAGAGTTACGCTGGCCAGCAGCCCCAATCAAGGAGATACTTTGGCCATGGGGGGCTGTGACCTTCGCATTCGGAGCAGCATTCATGCTACTTGTATGGCCGCATATCACAGCCTACTTATCTCCTGTATTGCCTGAGACTGAATGGGCTTTCGAGTCTAGCGGAATCCGCGATTTGCAAGATTCCGGACTAGACGGTACGGGAATACACGTCTGCATGGTTGATACGGGAATTGATGTCGACCATCCTGATTTCACAAATCTTTCATTAGTTGCTTTCAGGGATTTCTATCAAGGAGAGCACGACGATATCAGAGACGTAGGGGATGACTGGCATGGTACGATGATGGCCGGCCTATTGGTGGCCGATGGCAAGTTCCGTGGAGCTGCTCCGGGAGTGGATTTGTCAGTTGCTCTAGCACTGGGGCCTTCTGGAACTTCGGGAGAAGAGGATCTAGTGGCCCAGGCTGTACGCTGGTGTAGGATTACTCAGGATGCCGACATTATCAGCTTGAGTTTGGGCAGCAATCCTGGTAGTGGGATGACCAATCAGTCTCAAACCGCGAGAGCAGTCGAAGAAGCCATTGAGGCAGGAATCTTTGTTGTCGCTGCTGCAGGAAACAGAGATTCTGGTGAGGTGATTTCAGATATTTCTGTGCCAGCAAATGTCGAGGGAGTGATTGCAGTTGGTGCAATTACTCGTAGCGGCTCTGTGTGGTCGCAATCAGCAACCGGCTCTCCAATCGACCCCTATACACAGCAAAATCGCAGTTATCCCAATCAGAAGCCAGAAGTTTCTGCACCCGGAGTTCTTCTACTATCGACAGCAGGTTCGAATCTAGAGCCTCCATATGCATATTCTTCCGGAACTAGCGACTCTACAGTCTTAGTGACCGGAGCGCTAGCTATGATTCTGCAACTACATGGAGATGCTATTCGTGGCGAAGATGGCCAGATTAGCCAAGAAGAAATGGCCTTAGTAAAGAGATCATTAGCCAGTTCAAGTGATAAATCATCAATTGCAGAAGCATCTCATGATCCCAAAGGAGGATATGGGTCATTAAATGCAGTGCAGTGGGCAGAAAATATCGCTTTTGAGTTGAACATCTCCTGATTTAAGTATCAACATAGCCTACTCTGTATCGCTAGGGCCAGAGCCTTGTTTCAATCTTGTAAGCCCTATCATTAAATCCGTTCGCGACTCCCAAGGCTCATGGCTGGTGCGAGACGTACAAGCAGTCACTTCCTAGTATTCTTAATGCTCAGTAGCCTATTTGTTGCTCTCGTTGGTCCTGCAGCCCCAGTTTCTGCGAATAATGAGACGACAGCCGGGACCGTCTCTGGTACTGAGACTTGGTCAGGAGTTCACACCCTAACTGGTGATGTTGTAATCTCCTCTGGTGCTAAACTCATCATTCAACCCGGGACTACCGTAATCTTCCCTAATGGCACCCATCTTGATGTCCGAGGAAATTTGTGTGCAGGCGTGGCAGCTTGTGGCGCTAGTAACGACGCCAGTACTGCACAGAGAATAACATTCCAATGGACTGATCCTACCAATGATAGTGCAAGAGGAGAGTGCTATGGAATGAGTTATGGTAGCCAGCAAATTTGGGTAGAGGACCCCTCTTGCTATGAAGGCGTACTCATACGAAATTCCATAGATTTGTCTCAAACTGGTCTAAAATTCATCACTATCGATGGTGCATGGGGAATTCCATTTTACGTCCCTACAGTCTTCCAATGGAGGTATGGGGCGCTCGTGATTGATGGCGCCAGTCCGGTTCTAAATGAGATTCAGTTCACCGACATCAACACCACCAGTGTACTTACTACAAATCTGGCCCAACCTCGCTTTGTTGGGGGGGACTATGTGGTCGGAAACGACGAGCAAAGCGGTGTTCGTGGTTCAGCAGTACAAATTTACAGTTCAGGAACTCCAATTACTCCACTTATTCTAGATTCTCCTAACCTGATTGGGACCGATGTAGGGTGCAGTCAGCAAGCTCCTGCAAGACCTGCGGTTTGGGCTCAGGATACCTTCATCGAAATATCAGATGCTAGCATAGAAATTGGAGACTATGGGATAAGTCTACGAAATTCTGCAGGCTCAATCACTAATTCTGAATTCACAGTAAATTGCAATGGAATTGATATCAACAGTAGGAAAGCCATTGGCAATACAGACTATGAAATCAATGTAATAAACAATGAAATCTCGACTGTAGATGGCGCGCCAATTACCGTTTTCCAAGGTGGCTTGGCAAATATCATCGCAAACGAGTTGGATGGCGCGGGAGAATCTTCTGGAATCGCTATCGAATCTAGTGAGGTCAAGATTCTGAATAACGACATCGGCCCCGTGGGAGGTTGGAATGGGCTGTGGATGCTGGGATCTTATGACGTAATTGCTGAGAACAACTCCATCCACGATATTGCAAGAGAGCCTATTCGAGCCGGAGAATACGGCAGTAACGCACCCGCTCCATCCGCATCAAGGGCTTATTTGGCAAATAACACCATTTCGACTGATGGTACTGGAACTTGTAGCCAAACGAGGTACGATGACTGGGATGGTGACTTCACATGCCCGGTTGTCCATGTATACCGGTCCGGAATATCGATGTATGATAATACGATTAACGCCGCCGGAACTGCTGATGGAATTAGGGCAGTAGGGGCACTATTGAACATTCAGAGGAATACTTTCAATGTGCCCGAAACAGGTGCTATAATGAAGCACTACAATGACGGATATGCCGGCTCTCAGCAATTCGGAACTCTCGCTTTCTTCTCTCACAACACCTGGAATGGTGTTGGTATGACATACAATGTTACGAAAAGTTCCGTAACCGTCCAGTCGGAATACATTCCATCTCCTCCTCCTGATACTTATCCTGTTCAATTAGTATGGTCTGATCAGGAAGCATGGCCAGCGAATCAGTTCCAAACCTCTATCGTCCCTACTTTCGTTAAAGAGTGTCCTAATTGTGCAGATTTCACCCCTATAGGATTCCCCTTGTCGGTTGGTGACGGGATGGGTATATCTTCTGCAATGGATAACAACTCAACCACATTCACATTTGCTAATCTGTCGAATCTTGATCGAACCAAAATTCACATTGAAACTCAGCCAACTCCATATTCAGTTCAAGTCAGAAGGGCAGAGATGGTTAGGTTCCAGACTCAAGTAAACGGTGAGAGAGTCGTCGATGCAAACGTATTGATTGAAGATGCCCTGGGCAATGACTTGTACTCTCTTTACACTGAGAGTGATGGCTATACGCCTTGGTTTGCTCTCCCTTCAGATTTTCATTTGGATATCAGAGGTTTAGGCGGAGGGGACAATCCTGATGGCTTTGCAGATGACCAGTACGAAGATTCCTGTAGTGATGGAATCGATAATGATGGCGACCTCACGATAGACACTGAAGATGTCGACTGCGATTATTTGGCAGGAACTAGAGAGTTATCTCGTTACTACTACACAGCATACAAGTTTGGTTTCGGATATGCCAGAAGCAACTTCACATTAACGGATAGCACATTCCAACAAACTATCAATTTGGAGAATCAAGCCCCCACAGTTTACGTCACTCAGTCCGACGGCCACTCATTCCGGAAGATAGCCAACCTAACTGGAAGCGCTCACGACGGAAACCTCGTTGGAGTGTATGCGACCGATGAATTGGCTCAGTGGGATCAAGGAGGTTATGTCCACGAAGTTCAGATTAAGGATCCATTCACAAGTCAGTGGTCAGGGGCAAGATTGGCTACCGATACGAGTGGCATGGCCGAAGGCCAAGTGACGAAGACCAATCGTCCATTCAGCTCATGGTATTATGAATTTGATATGAGCAATAGGGAAGAAGGAGATTATGTCTTCGAGATTCGAGCTTTCGATGGAATCACATACAGCCCCATAATCTACAGGACAATCAAACTCAATACTCAGGCCCCAACAATTACAGTGCATTCGCCAAGCCCCTCATCCACTCATTCCGAGGGAAGCATCACTTTCGAAGGAACAGCATTCGATCACTATGGTTGCCCAGTTGATTGTAGCAAGGACTTGCAAGATATTTACTTCCACATCCAAGGTCCAAATTTCGATGTCACTACTCCTGCCGATGGTGGGCCAGACTGGTCTTGGACATGGGACTTTAGTGGATTACCAAGGGAAATAGCAACGTACACATTCACCATTTGGGCTTCTGACAGTGACTTCTGCCAGGGCTTTATTGACGAATGTACAACTGCCGAACTCACCCTAACTATCGACAATTCAAACAGTAAGCCATTCATCAGCCTAATCTCTCCTTATGATGGACAGAGGCTGTCCGTATCTTCTGAGACAGTATTCGAAGGGGTTGCTAGGGACAACGATGGCTCAGTTTCCAGAGTCGATTTTGAGATATTGGACGTTGCAAATAATTTCCTATTAGTCATTTCAGATTCTGTCTCCGATTTCGCCCCTAATGGTGCATGGAGCATCGAGTGGGACTCAACAGTACTGATGCATGATCGACAATATCTAGTTCGATTCAGATCTTATGACGGTTATGATTTCAGCGATTGGGCTGAAGCCACAATTATTGCAGACAATCCTCCAGACGCTGGAAATAACAGGCCTACATTCGATTCCACAGAATGGTCACAGGAGATTATCCTTTATTGTGAGATTAACTCGCAGTCTCAAGATCGATGCACTAAGGCAGAAATCGATTTGCTCAATTTCTTCGATGATGCCGATTTGGGCCAGGAACTGATTCTCTCTGTTTACGACAACGAAAACTCCGACTCCGACGATCAGCATGGAATAGTGGTGAATGTAGGAATTGATGGCCTTGCAGTGTATAACCCGGTTTCCATGTTCTTTTATGACACTGATATGTCGACATGGACCTTGGAAAATGTGGTCTTTGTGGCCACAGATACTTTTGGTTCGAAGATTAATTCAGATCCTGTTACCTTTAGAGTAGAAGGGATTCAATTCGCTATTTCGCCACCAGTTGATTCTACAATTTCCGAGGATGAGCTTGCAGTGTTTACAGGAATTGGATTGCCTGGTAAAGTTGTGAGAGTGTCCATTGGAGGAAATACTGTGAATAACACAATTGTTAACGATGATTCTACATGGTCCCTAGGTATTCCTGCCTCTAGAATTGATGGCAGTGCTACTCCTGTATTCAGATACGGAGGAGAAGACATCATAGGTTCAGAAATTTTTGTCTCTGGTGCACAGAGTGGAACAGGAACAGGAACCATAATTCTAGTCGCAATTGTCGCATTAGCAATCTTGGGTGGTTTGGTATACTTCTTTGTTGAATTTGAAGTCGATGAAGATGAGATGCTCGAAGGAACAATCGAAAGTAATCAAGAGGTCGAAGATAGTGAAGATCCGTACGCTTGGGCCAAGGAGTCGGGAATAATCGAACCGGATTCAGATGATCAAAATAATTCTAGATTACAGAAGCATGAGGACCATCCTGGATGGCTTTGGGACCCGGATAATCAGGAATGGGTCCCTGACCCAGACCATTCTGACCCCGACTCAAGTTAAGTCCGACTCTCACTAAACTTCTTGTGTTATTGATTGCGCTCAGCGACTATGACAACCGTGGCTGTGCCTCGGCCGGGAGTCCAAGAGCGCATTCTATTGCACTTGAGGGACTATGTGGATCATGCCGACAAGGTTGAAGTTCCATTCGCGCTTTCTCAGATGGGTATAGCAAATGCAGTCTCAATAGCACGCTCCAATGTTCCTAGAGCAATTGCCGGGATGCGTGAACAGGGTCACCTGATAGAGAGGCAGGCCCATGTTTCAGGAGTCTCTAGGAAACGTAAAGCGTATTTCCTGACAGAGGAAGGCGCCAACATAGCCGATGGAATATGGGCTAAGGTAAGCACCCAAATAATCAGATTAATTCACCCCGATGGGCGCTCTGAAACAATGGAACTGGGACAAGCTCTAGAATCTACAGATTTGCCGCTCAGGCATGTTGATTTCCTAAGGTATCTCGACGAGAATGGAACCGTAGACTTATCGATACTTTCTCCGGAACTTATTGAGAGAGACCTTTCCAAGCACATCGAGAAACAACTCGTCTCCTCACTCAATGATTTGCCTAGAACTAGGAGATTCTTTGGCAGAGGAGATGAGTTAGAAAATATGGTTGCTTTACTCGATGGCCACTCTAGTTCAATTTTAGTTCCCGGCATAGCGGGAATTGGAAAAACCTCTCTCGCTGGCAAACTCCTAGAGCACTTCACTCACCGCAGAAATCTGCTATACCACAGATGTCAGGATTGGGAAGGTTCACGAGCCTTTTTTGAAGCAGTTTCTGAGTGGCTATCTGCAATCGGTTATGATGATTTTTCAGACTACCTTGCAGCCACTCCCGTTCCACAGGCAAATTTGGCTGTTGACCTGATTATGGCAGGTTTGAAGGATACTCCGGCATTGATTGTTGTCGACGATCTTCACAAGGTCGGCGATGAGACGTTAATATCTGCACTTAGGGCATTGACACTAAAAATTCCAGAGTTGGATGAGGTAGGGCTCGTACTGTTCTCAAGATCATTTAGAATGGTAGTGCCAGAATCAAACTCATCTGGAAAAATAGTAACACTGGTGATGCCATTAGAGGGCCTAGATAAGGAATCAAGTAGACAAATTCTCACTGCAATGCCCAACATAGATACAACTCAATTCCTACATATTTACACTCTATCTAGGGGCCATCCACTAGTTCTAGAATTGATCAATAGAGGAAATGTCGGCGATACTTTCCATGCCACATTAGAGGCATTCGTCGAACAAGAAATTTTCAGTAGGCTTTCCGGCCCAGAGAAGAGGCTACTTGGTGCCATTGCAGTATTCCGGGAGCCAATGCCTTTGGAATCAATAAGCGCATTGGATGCCGAGACTGAACTTCTAGACAGCCTAGTTGAGAAAGGCCTAGCTAGACAGGCCGATAGCGAGCATTATGATGTACATGATTTGGTTAGAGAATTCCTAACTCGCTCAATGGATGAATCACTAAGGCAGGAGCTGCACAACAATGCCAAGGACTGGTATAGAACAAAGGCCGATACCGCGGCTGATAGAATCGAATATATTCATCACCTTAACGAGGCCAATGCTACCGAAGACCTGGCTGAAGTATTATCCACAGAAGGACACGAATTAATCAAATCCGGACATACTGAACTACTTGGAATTCTACGTTCCTTAGAAAGGGAGTCTTTCAATTCAAAGATATGGTGCATTATTCTTGAATTGAGAGGAGATATCCTGTCAATACAAGGACGCTGGGATGATGCCGAATCGGAATACGATTCAGCAATCCCAATAGCACGTAAGCATGGTATGGCAGAGGAACTTTCCCGGCTACTTTCGGCCCGAGCAGATATTGCAGTCAAGCGAGGAGCGATGGACGATGCTCTAGAGATGCACCGAAAGGCGTTAGAGATTCAAATCAAACTTAGAGATTCAGTAGGTGCCGCTAGATCTTACAATAACATGGGTTACATTTTCAGACGCAGGAGAGACACTAGACACGCACTCGAAGTGTATTCCAATGTTGAGAAACTATTGGATTCAGAAGACCATCCTGAGTTGTGTGAAGCCAGAATTAGGATGGCCGCAGCATATCTTGAAATGGGCGAGTTGGACAGAGCCAGAGAACACGCCTTACAAGCCTTTGAAGAGACAGAAGAAAACAAATCCGATATTTCTCATGCTAGAGCAATGGCAGTACTTGGAAGGTATTACGCCCGAGTGAGTGAGAATGAATTGGCCATGCAATATTACTCTGGAGCCCTAGAAATTTTGTCCGATCAAACCGACCCTCATAGTGCGGTCGAGGTCTCGATGCTACTGGGACAGGTTCTGAATGACGCCGGGAGAAAAGAAGAGGCCTCTGAGCAGTATGACGACGCCCTTGTTCTGGCTGAGGCAAATGACTTCAGAATGTTACAAGGAGAGATTCTTGCCCGATTAGGAGAAGTCGAGAGCGACAGATCTCAGAAGATGGACTACCTGCAAAGATCTTTGTCATTATTCAGAGAATTAGGTGCTGTAGACCGGATGAGAGAAGTCCAGAACTCAGTACACAGAGCAGTCATGGGCCATTAGAGGCTAGAAATCCTCTCCGGCTCCGATTGACCCAACCAATTACTGAATTCAGGCCCACTTTGTAGTGAAATTCCAATGCTTCCGGAGAACCTCTCGCCCATAGACATCAAGACTTCGCTCTCGGCTAAGTGAGGGGCGTTATTTCTCTCGGAAAGATGACACAACACTACGCTCTCCAGTTTACTGCTGACTATCTGTGATAAGGCATCTCCAGTTTGAGTGTTTGACAAGTGGCCTCCTCTGCCAGATATTCGGCGTTTCAGCACCTCTGGATATGGCCCACTCATTAACTTGTTATGGTCATAATTGGCTTCAATTGAGATGTGGCTGCACCCAGAGAGATGACGCATCAAGTCAACAGTCAACTCTCCAAGATCTGTAACTACAGCGGCCCTGAGACCGTCTCCATTACTGGCAATAACAGCAACATTATCTGCATCATCATGAGGAACTGGTATGGGCAATAGGCTAATTTCGCCAACGTCCAATCTTTCCAATGCGCTAAATGTCCTGCATTCATTTATTGGCTCCCAACCCATTCTAGTTGCCGTTTCAAGATTGGAGTACAGTATAGAGCCCCAATTCTTCGATGCCCTTAGGGCAGTTCTAGAGTGGTCAGAGTGATGATGTGAAACTAGTATTGCATCGATTAACTCAGGCTCTATTCCGGCCATTCTTAATCGCAATTCCATTTGTTTGAGAGAGAATCCACAGTCGATCAGAACACTTGTCTGATCCGACCTAAGGAGAGTTGAGTTTCCAGAACTCCCTGAGCCTAGGTGAATAATCTCCATCCCCATGTCGCAGGTGCGACACCGGATCTTCCTTGAATCAATCCATTGCAAAGATGCCCCAACCTTGAATTTCGTCCCACGACGGCTACGCCGTCGCCCTACGCGCAAGGGCACGTGTCCGAACGGCGCTCCATCATCATGATAAGTCATCCAATGGCGCTGTAAGAATAGTCAGGTGGAACCATGCGCCGCAAGCAAACAGCGCTACTGATTACTCTACTCATCCTTGGCAGCATGGCCTTTGTATCTCAGACTCGTCCACAATCGTCGGTTTCGTCTACTGACCCAATTACCGCAGATCGAGGCGGGCCACCAGTCACCGACGAGGATAATGATAGGATTCCGGACTTACATGAGTCGATTTTTGGAGATGCTAGATCTATTGAGTCAACTACTGGTATAATCTCGGTCAAAGGATTAGATCCTATGAATTCGACAGACAATATGTCGGATCATGATCGAGATGGTGCTAGCGCATTGCTCGAGTTCTGCTGGCCTTATACTCTTGACACGTGTTTCGATCGGCTCTCGCTGACTGGAAAACCCCCTCAATTCACAGAATCTGGATTGAGAGAGTATCTCGACCCGAGAGTTTCTGATACAGATGGCGATGGTCTTCCCGACGGATATGAAATTTACATGTGCACTGAGGGAGGTTTGGGTTATCAAAATGCTACTAATGCATGGCAATGCCTTTGGTTTGACCCTCTAGATCCTTCTGATTTATCGGAGGACATCGATAGATGCGAGGATTTCACGTTCGGTTGTGGCGACGGTTTTGATGTAAATCGAGATGGATTCATTGATTTGGGGGAGAGGTATACCAACTCCGAAGAGTACCTATTCGGTACACCTGAAGATTGGATTACTGAGAGAGACGGCCTATGGTGCGCAGGACAGATCCCAGGATTAACTCCCGACTCATGCCAGCAGACAGTTGATAGGGCAACCGGGGATAACGGATGGCTTGGAAGTGACCCTACTGAGCCAGATTCTGATTACTATGCTTGGTCTGAGATTATTGCTGTAGGACTAGCGGTCCCCGGAGATGGAATCCCCGATGGCTGGGAGGTATACTATGGACTCGACCCAAGGAACTCTAGCGATGCTATTCTAGACTCAGATTTGGATGGATGGGACATAGATAGAGATGGATTCATCGTTCCTGATATATCCACAGCAACTGTTCACTGGGGAGAGGCATTCAGTAATTATGAGGAATATATGGTTCACTACGACGGTGGAGCCTGGGTGACTCCCGGACTCAGAGGTATGGAAATCACTTCTGATTACTCTGAGTTTTCAACTTTTGATCAGACTACAGCACCTGGACTTGTGGACGGGGCTGTTCATTCTGTTATTGCTGACCAATATAGGAATCGTTTACTGATTGGTTCGAGATACGGAATTACAGTTGTAGATCCTATCGATGGCAGCTCGGCATTGCGGGAATTGCCGACCGGTATTGAATTGTATACAATGGAGAAATGGTCTGCCGAAAATTCTGAATTTCTGTTGCTGGGCACCAATCTCGGATTACACACTTTGAATTTAGACAGCGGAATTCCTGAATTAGACACACTCTCAAATTCCGACTTGGGTCCAATCCATCAAATCTCTACACTCAATACGGGTAGCGGTGACTTAGACTTAATTGCATTCGGCAACTCTACAGCTTGGACATTGTCATTATCACTCGACGATGGGAATCCACTTTCTTCAATCCCTCAAGTTAACAATCCAATGAGCCAAATTCTATCCGATTCCGGAGCAGAAGTAAGCGACGTAACCCACGTACCAATGTTTGGGAGAGGCCCGTTGTTGTTGGTAGGGACGAATGCCGGATTAATTGCTTGGAACACCACCGACGGCTCAACTTCCATAGGCGAGCCTTGGTGGGTCTTCAACAGAGATAATGCGGAAGAATTTGTTCAGAGAGCCGATTTACTGAACATTTCCAAATCAGCAATGGTAAATTCTCTCGATGTTGCAGGGCCCCTAGATGCCACGGGCCAAGTTGAGGAGATTACTGGTGTCTGGGTAGGGACAGCCGGAGGGCTCCACCTACTAGATTTGCAATTATTGGTCCAGATGCCCCGCGCTGCATTCGAAACCGAGAATATGTACAACCTTGATCGATGGGCCGATGGAGCAAATGACATTCATTCTATCTTGCAGATGGATGGTATGATTTACTTAGGCTCCAGAGATGGGACTTGGTGCCTAGAAGGGGGTTACAACGGTATTCTAGGCCCCTGCCTCAACCATACAAGAATCCCAGGTTTGGCAACATCACTTACTTCGCTTGAGCAGGGTTCAAGCATCTGGATATACGCAGGCATTTCTCCTGGAAGATTCATGAATATCATGCCTATAGATCCGACTTCTATCGACTCTGACCTCGATGGAATGCCTGATGGCTGGGAATTCATCTATGGGTTGGATCCAACCGATCCATTTGACCGCGATCGTGATGCCGATGCCGATGGAGTTCATTATTCAAATTCTGACGGTTTCATTTTGGATAGAGATTGGACCAATCTCAATGAGTACAGATTCATCTCAATGTCTGAAGCCGGGTTTAATGGAAGCGACCCTAG
>CEUZ01057215.1_pt1 | contig 14377 bp, 12 predicted proteins | sample 361511 | NCBI WGS metagenome assembly CEUZ01 (sample SAMEA2622822, study PRJEB7988) | marine metagenome | biome: marine biome (ENVO:00000447); feature: surface water layer (ENVO:00002042); material: "saline water (ENVO:00002010), including plankton (ENVO:xxxxxxxx)" | depth 5 m
GCATTAGTTTGATTATTTTTTGTATTCATAGTATGAAATCAATATAGATATTAATTATACTGTTTGTATGGAGGTTAAGTCAAATGTCTATCAATTTCGATAATTATAATAATATTGTCTCCATGTTTTTTGAAAAATCTAACATGATGAAAGACAAACCTTATTTATGGAAAAAAAATAATAATATTTTTGAGTCTCTATCTTGGGAAGATGTTGAGTTATCAGTAAAATCTGTCGCAAGATCTCTTATGGATTTAGGAGTTTTAAAAGGTGATAGAGTTGTAATATTATCGGAGAATAGGCCTGAATGGCAAATTGCAGACTTAGCCATAATGTCAATAGGAGCAATAACTGTCCCTGTTTATACTACGAGTACAACTGCGGATTATAGTCATGTTATCAATCATTCAGGTGCAAGATGTATGATCATATCTTCTCACGAACTTTGTGTTAAGGCTCTTCCTGCAGTGGAAAGTTCTACTGATTGCAAAAACGTTATTAAGATTAATGATGATGGTCAGTCATATAGTAATCCTGTTAACATTTTGCAATGGAGTGATCTTATTAAAAATCAAGAAAAAGATAACTATGTTTTTGATGAGGAAATTAAATCTATCAAAAGAACTGATACTGCATGTATTATTTATACATCAGGAACAGGTGGAAATCCAAAAGGTGTGATGCTTAGTCATGGAGCAATGCTGTCAAACTGTACAGGTGCACAAATATTATTAAAAAACCTTTTAGAAGGTATGGATGAAATTAAATTTCTTTCTTGGTTACCTTTATCGCATTCATATGAACATACTTTACAGTTTTTTACTTTAGGTATTGGCGCTCAAGTTTACTACTCAGAAGGAATTGATAAATTAGTTGTTAATATGGGTGAAGTTAGTCCACATTTTATGACTGCTGTTCCACGATTTTATGACTCATTACATACAAGAATTTCACAAGGTTTAAAAAAACAAGGAAAATTAAGCCAATGTCTTTTTGCAGCTACTTTAAGATTAGGTAAGAAAAAATATAATGGAGAAAAACTAAGTTTTCTTGAAAATTTGACAAACAGTATTCTTGATAAATTAGTTAGAAGGAAGGTAAATAAAAGATTTGGAGGATCATTGAAAGCTCTTATTTCAGGAGGTTCAGCTCTTAACTTTGAGGTTGGTCTGTATTTAACAGCATTAGGATTACCTTTATTGCAAGGATATGGGCAAACTGAAACTGCCCCTGTTGTTTCTGCAAACCCCCCAGAAAAAGTAAAATTGGATACTGTTGGACCTCTTTTTCATGGAGTTAATGTAAAAATTGCTGACGATGGAGAAATTTTAGTTAGTGGAGAAAACGTAATGAATGGCTATTGGAATGATCCAGATGCAACATCAAAGACACTAATTAATGGTTGGATTCATACAGGAGATATCGGTGAATTTGATGGAGAAGATTATCTAAAAATAACTGATAGAAAAAAAGATATTTTGGTGAATGCTGGCGGGGATAATATTTCTCCATCAAGAGTTGAAGCAAAACTTGATATAGAACCTGAAATAGCACAATCAATGCTTTATGGAGATTTTAAAAATTATTTAGTGGCAGTTATAGTCCCGGATAAAGATTTTGCACTTAATTGGGCAAAAGAGAATTCTAAAGATAAGAGTTTGGAGTCAATCGTTAAAGAAGATGATTTTAATCAAGTAATTAAAGAGGTTGTAAATAGAGTAAATAAAAATTTATCAGTAATAGAGCAGGTAAGAAAATTTATATTAATTGATCATGAGTTTACGATTGAAAATAGTATGATGACGCCTTCTATGAAAGTTCGCCGATTTGTAGTAAAAGATAAGTACGGGGAAAAATTAGAGAGTCTTTATTAATATTATTTATTTTTAAAATCTTCTAATTGTTTTTTAGTTGCTTCTTTTTGAAAATTTTTTTTCCATTCTTCATATGGCATTCCATAAATCAGCTCTCTTGCTGTATCATAATCTATTTTTTCATTTTTATGTTCAGCAGCATTAACGTACCACTTAGAGAGACAGTTTCTACAAAAACCTGACAAATTCATTAAATCAATATTTTGTACATCATTTCTTTTTTGAAGATGATCAATCAATCTTTGAGCAACATCTGCTAATAAATCTCTATCTAACTTTTTTTTCATATAATTTTAATCAAATAAGTTTAATTTAAAGAAAATTATTATATATATGCAAAATAAATGAAACGTAATAGAAAAGCTAAAATATTAGCTACATTGGGCCCATCCTCATCTTCTCCTAAATTAATAGAGGAATTATTTATTGCTGGCTGCGATGTATTTCGTTTAAATTTCTCTCATGGATCAATTGAAACTCACAGATCAAATATTAAGACAATTCGTCAAATAGAAAAAAAATATAATCATGCAACATGCATTTTAGCTGATTTACAAGGACCTAAGTTAAGAGTTGGAAATTTTGCAAATAAAGAAGAAAAATTAGTAAAAGGAGATCTATTTCAACTAGATCTTAAAAATGAACTAGGTTCAAAAAGCAGAGTCAATTTTCCTCATCCAAATATTTATGAAAATTTAACACCTAACACAATACTTTTGATAAATGATGGAAGAATTCGCTTACAAATAATTGAACAAAAAAAAGATTCTTTAAAAACAGAAGTATTAAATGATGGAGTAATTTCTGATAACAAAGGAGTGAATATTCCAGATATAATTTTACCGATAGATTCATTAACAACAAAAGATAAATCTGACTTAATGAAAGCTCTTGAAATGGAAGTAGACTGGGTTGCGTTATCTTTTGTTCAGCAACTTGAAGATATAAAAAACATAAAACAAATTGTTAAAAACAAAGCGTTAATTATGGCTAAGATTGAAAAACCTTCTGCAGTAAAAAATGTTGATGAAATAATAAATGCTGCAGATGGCATTATGATTGCAAGGGGAGATTTAGGTGTAGAAATGCCGCCTGAAAGAGTTCCAATTGTTCAAAAAAATATAATTAAAAGATGTAGAAGTTTTGGTAAACCAGTTGTTGTTGCTACACAAATGCTTGAGAGCATGATTACTAATTTAGTACCATCTAGAGCAGAAGCATCAGATGTTGCAAATGCTATATATGATGGAACTGATGCTGTAATGTTATCTGGAGAATCTGCTATAGGTAATTTTCCAATTGAATCAGTGACTACGATGAATAAAATCATTGAATATGTAGAAGCAGATAAAAATAATTTTGATCTTGAATTTGAAACCCAAGAATTAAATCACAAAATTGATAATACAGATGCCATAACTAATGCTGCATATTCAATAGCTAAAAATGCTGGCGCAAAAGCTATTATTACATTTTCTGTAAGTGGAAAAACCACAATGAGAATGGCAAAAGAAAGAGCCCCAGTTCAAATTATTGGTCTTTCTCCAAACATTAGAACTGCTAGAAAAATGCAAATACTTTGGGGTGTAAACTCTTGTTTTTCTCCAGATTCAGAAAATGCTACTGAAATGGTTAATATTGCTTGCTCTGTAGCCAAAGACAAAAAACTAGTAAGTGCTGATGATAATGTTGTAATTACAGCAGGAGTGCCTTTTGGCAATGCTGGATCTACAAATTTATTAAGAATAGCTAAAATAATTGCTAATAAAAATCTTACTTAAGTTTATCACAAGCTCTTTTGATTCTAATACAAGCTTCTTTTAATATTTCATCACTAGTAGCATATGATAATCTAAAATAAGGCGATAAACCGAAAGCTGCTCCATGAACACCTGCCACGCCTTCACTTTCTAATAAGTAATTCATAAAATCTTCATCATTTTTTATTTCGTTACCATTGGTAGTTGATTTTCCAATAATTCCATCACAGCTTGGATAAACATAAAAAGCTCCTTCAGGAGTGAGACAGGAAATACCTTCAATTTCATTAAGTAAATCAACAACCATATCTCTTCTTTTAATAAAAGATTGATTATGAATTTCTATAAAATTTTGAGGTCCTTTTAAAGCTTCAACAGAAGCAGCCATAGTTATAGATGATGTAGAAGTCGTGCTTTGTGATTGGATTTTATTCATAGCACTAATTATATCTTTAGAAGCACCACAATAACCAAGTCTCCAACCAGTCATACAATATGATTTTGAAACACCATTTAATGTTAAGCATCTATTTTTTAATGATGGCTCCACAGATGCAAGTGTCGAAAACTGTAACCCATCGTAAATAATTTTTTCATAAATATCATCAGACATTATTAATACATCAGGATGCTTCAATAATACTTTTGCTAGTTCTTTTAATTCTTCTTTTGAATATATAAATCCCGTTGGATTACTTGGACTATTTAACATTAGCCATTTTGTTTTTGTGCTAATGTTTTCTTCTAATTGTTTTGCAGTAATTTTAAAATTTTGTTCTTGAGAGCATTCAACAATTACTGGTATTCCTTCAGCTAACAAAACTATATCAGGATAACTTACCCAAAAAGGTGCTGGAATAATTACTTCGTCTCCTGGATTAACTGTAGCCATCATTGCATTATAAATTATGTGCTTACCGCCAACACCAACCATTATTTCATCAAGCTCATATTTAATATTATTATCTTTTAAAAATTTTTCTTGAATCGCTTTTTGTAAAGCAGGTGTGCCTTTGCCAGGAACATATCTAGTCTGCCCCTCTTCCATAGCCTTATTTGCTGCATCTCTAATATTTTTAGGAGTATCAAAATCAGGCTCTCCTGCTGCTAAAACTAAAACATCCTTACCTTCTGCTCGCAAAGCATTGGCTTTAACATTAATGCCTACTGTCATTGAAGGCTTAATTCTATTTAATCGATCTGCTATTATGCCCATAATATTAAATAATATAATGTTCAATAATTAGACTTGTACAAGTAAACAATAAAAAAATAGCAAAAAGCCTTCTTAGTGTAATTTTATTTACTCTGGAGGAAATTTTCGCTCCAATATTAGCAGTAAAAACACTTGTTATTGAAACAAGTAACACTATAGCAATATTTACATAACCTATTGAATATTTTGATATATTGCCTTCTATATTTCCTGTGATCATAAAAATAATGACCCCTGGTAAAGCAATAAAGAAACCAAATACTGCTGAAGTACCAACTGCTTCATGAATTTGTTTTGAAAACATAGTTAAAGTTGGAACACTAAAACTCCCACCGCCTATACCTATTAAAACAGATAAAAAACCAATCAAAGAACTAATTAAAAAATTAATAAATTTTGACTTTGGAATATCTTTGGAGACAATAAAAGGATTTGTTTGAAGCGCCATATTCAGGGCAATTGCAATAGCAAGCATCACAAAAATAATTACTAAAATTTCACCAGAGATATTGCTAGCAAAATAAGAACCTAAAAGAGATCCAGTAACGATGCCTAGTACCCATTTTTTAACAATTAGTAGATTGACATTTTTTAAATTTAAATGGGATCTAATAGAAGAAATTGATGTAAAGCATATAATTCCAAGTGAAGATGCAATTGCAATGTGCATTGCATAATCTATGGCATAACCCAGATGCAAATGAACAAAATATGTAATAGGAACAATGATTATACCGCCTCCTACTCCCAAGAGTCCTGCTAAAAAACCAGACAGTAATCCCGTAAATAAAAAAATAATTATTAGAATAGTCAATGATTTTTCCTTATAGAAAGTATATTTATTGTAGTAAACTTTTTAAAATAAAAGTAAATTAATAGTATGAAACATGTTCATTGGTTAGGAACTGGTTTATCTTCAATACCTGGCATCAGGCGCTTGGCTAAGCGTTTTGATAATTTTACTGTTTGGAATAGAACGCTAGCTAAAGCTGAATCTGCCCTTAGTCATGTTACAAAGCATAACGTTTCCGCAAAAAAATTTAACATAGAACAATTATCTTCTCTTTTAAAACCAGATGATATTGTAATTTCTCAATTACCAGCAAGTCATCATTTTAGAATAGCCAAGATTTGTTTAGAAAAAAAATGTCATTTTGCATCAAGTAGTTATATCTCTGATGAGATTAATTCTCTTGATACTGAAGCAAAAAATAATGGTTTAACATTTATCAATGAAATAGGGCTTGATCCTGGAATTGATCATTTTTTTTCACATTTACTGGTTAATGATTTAAAAAGATTAAACGAAAACAATATTTCAGTCTGCTATCAATCTTATTGTGGTGGATTTCCTGCTATACCGAATGATTTTAAATATAAATTTAGTTGGTCTCCAGTTGGGGTTATTAAAGCCTTAAATAATGATGCAAAATATATTCATAATTTTAAAACACATGTAAAAATACCTTATAAAAATATTGGAAATTACGAAGTTAACAATGAAAAATATGAAGCATATCCAAATAGAGATTCAACACCATATATTAATGAATATAATTTTGATCCTAATTGGAAAATTAATGAATTTGTTAGAGGTACATTAAGATTAAATGGATGGCAAAATGCATGGAAGGAAATATTTAATTTATTAGAAAATAAAAATCCTAGTTTAGATAATCAGATTAGCATTTTAGGTGATGAATTATGGGCTAAGCATCCTTATGCTAAAAATGAAGAAGATAGAGTTGTTTTATATGTTAAATTAGAAGCTGAACAAAATAATAAACAAATTTTTAAAAGTTCTTATTTTCTAGATGAAAAAGGTTCTGGAGAAAATACCGCAATGGGTAAATTAGTTTCTCTAACATTATCTGCTGCAATAGATTTGTTGTTACAAGATAAATTATTATCAGGAGTTCAAGCTGCTCCACATCAACCTGATTTAATAGAGTATTTTTTCAAAATTTTAAAAGAAAACAAAATAAATATCACAAAAAATATATGAAATCAGAAATCACGTCTCTTGGAATTATTCAAGAAAGTAGAAATGATGAAAGTAGAGCTCCTCTTACGCCCTTGCACATAAAACAAATAAAAGAAAAATATACCAATATAGAAATTATTGTCCAACCTTCTACTTTGAGATCCTTTAGTAACACTGAGTATGCTGAATATGGTGCCACAATTTCTAGTAATCTTGAAAAATGTGATATTATTTTTGGTGTAAAGGAAATTGATAATAATATTTTGATTCCTGAAAAAACTTATCTTTTTTTCTCGCATACTTATAAATTAAATAAAGATACTTTAGTTAATGCTCAAGGTACGCCTGGCATGGATAAAAAAGAACTTTTAAAAACTATTCTATCAAAAAAAATTAAGTTAATTGATTATGAAAATATACGTAATAATAATGGATCTAGATATCTTGGTTTTGGCAGATTTGCTGGAATTGTTGGTTGTTATAATACTCTAAACTTATTTTTATCTTATAATAAATTTATTCCAATGGCACGAGCTTTTAAGATTAATAATTATGATAGACTCATTAATAATCTGCAACAAATAAGATTTCCTAATTTTAAATTACTTGTTACAGGTGATGGACGTGTCGCCAAAGGTGTTTTAGAAGTTTTAAATAAAACAAATATAAAAAAAATTTCTAAGTCAGATTTTTTAAAAAAATCTTTTAATGAACCTGTTTATGTTAATTTAGAAACAAAAGACTATGTTACTCATCCTAATAAATCAGTTTTTGAACTTGAGCATTTTATTCAATTTCCGCAAGAGTACCATAGTAATGCAGTCAAATATTTAAAAGAAAGTAATATTTATATTAGTGCTCATTACTGGGATCCAGCTTCACCAAAAATTTTTAATAAAAATGAATTAAAAAATCTTAATAATCTACAAGTAATTGGTGATATAACTTGTGATGTTGATGGTTCAGTACCTTCAACAATAAAGTCTACAACAATTGAAAATCCTAATTTTTATTTGGATAAAATTAATTTTCAAGAATCAAAATTTGAAAATAGTAGTTTAGGCATTATGGCTGTAGATAACTTACCTTCTGAACTACCTAGAAATTCCAGTACTGAATTTGGTGATGGTGTTGTAAATGAGATTCTACCTTATATATTTGCAAAAGATGATGGCAGAATATTAAATGCAACAATTGCGGAAAATGGTCATTTTTTAAAAAAATATAATTATTTAGAAAATTATATTAACTCTTAATGAATTTATCAAAAAATAACAATGTTCTAAATTTCAACAGTAATAAAAAATTTAAAATTGAAAGTAATTTTAAAGTTAACGGTGATCAACCAGGTGCAATTAGCACACTCGTTGATAATTTAATAAAAGGAGAAAATGAACAAGTGTTACTTGGTGTAACGGGATCAGGTAAAACTTTTACAATGGCCAAAGTGATAGAAGAAATGCAAAAACCTACATTGATTATGGCTCCTAATAAAACATTAGCAGCACAATTGTATGGGGAGATGAAAAGTTTATTTCCACAAAATGCTGTAGAATACTTTGTGAGTTATTATGATTATTACACTCCAGAAGCTTATGTGCCAAAAAGTGATACTTATATAGAGAAAGAATCATCAATTAATGAACAGATTGATAGACTTAGACATTCTGCCACTCGTTCATTAGTAGAAAGAAGAGATACAATTATAGTTGCTTCTGTTTCATGCATATACGGTATTGGTTCAGTGCAAGCTTATTCGTCAATGTCATTTACATTAGAAAAAAATCAATCGATTAATCGTGATGTCATAATAAGAAAATTAGTAGAACTTCTTTATAAAAGAAGAGATATGGACTTTAGAAGAGGAAGTTTTCGTGCCAGAGGAGATATATTAGAAATCTTTCCATCACATTATGAAGATAGTTCTTGGAGAATTTCTATGTTTGGTGATGAAATAGAAAATATAACTGAAATTGATCCTTTAACAGGTGAAAATTTAGGTAACCTTGATCAAATAAGAATTTTTGCCAATTCTCATTATGTAACTCCTAAACCGCGAATAAAAAAAGCAATAACGTTAATAAAAGAAGATTTAAAAAAACAATTAATAGTTTTTGAAAAAGAAAAAAAATACCTTGAAAAACAAAGATTAGAAGAAAGAACAAACTTTGATTTAGAAATGATGGTAACTACAGGAAGTTGTAGTGGTATTGAAAATTATTCTAGGTATTTATCAGGACGAAAGCCAGGGGAACCTCCTCCTACTCTTTATGAATATATACCTGAAGATTCATTATTATTTATTGATGAAAGCCATATCACTTGTAGTCAAATATCTGGAATGTACAAAGGAGACTTTTCAAGAAAATCCACATTATCACAATATGGTTTTAGGTTGCCAAGCTGCATAGATAACAGACCACTTAAAAGAGAGGAATGGGATGCAATGCGACCTCAAACAATTTTTGTAAGTGCCACTCCTGGTGATTATGAACTTGAAAAAACAGGTGGCGTTTTTGTAGAGCAAGTTATTCGACCAACAGGATTGATTGATCCTCCTATAGAAATACGTTCTACAAAACATCAAATAGATAACTTAATAGATGAATGCAAATCTACAATTTCAAAAGGCTATAGAATTATTATTACAACTTTGACTAAAAAAATGTCAGAAGATTTAACTGAATATATGCACGAGGAAGGTTTAAAAGTACGTTATCTTCATTCTGATATAGATACTTTAGAAAGAGTTGCCATAATTCGTGACTTAAGACTTGGTGTTTTTGATATATTAATTGGTATTAATTTACTCCGAGAAGGATTGGATATACCCGAGTGTGCATTAATGGCGATATTAGATGCCGATAAAGAAGGTTATTTACGGTCAAAAACAAGTTTAATTCAAACAATAGGACGTGCGGCAAGAAATGTAGATAGTAAAGTTATTATGTATGCCGATACCATAACAAAAAGTATGAAGGAAGCAATAAATGAAACTGATCGCAGACGTCAAAAGCAACTATTGTTCAATAAAAAAAATAATATTACTCCCCTTAGTATTAAAAAAAATATTGAGGAAATACTAGAAACAACAGCAGAACAAGATCATGTTACAGTAGAACTGGAACATGCAAAAGAATTAGTGGGAAAAGATCTTGATAAACACATCAAAAATTTAGAAAAAACAATGAATGATTTTGCTGCGAAACTTGAGTTTGAAGATGCTGCTAGAATTAGAGATGAAATAAATAGATTAACAGCTAAAGAAGCTGGGTTACCAAAAAAAATATTAAAGTTTAAGCATAAATAAATGGAAATTAAATTTGATACCATAAGCTCAACTGGAGTAATCACGTTAAATCGTCCAGATGCTTTAAATGCGTTAAATTTAGAAATGGCAGAGCAATTTTCAGAAAAATTAAATGAATGGTCCAATAATAATAACATAAAAAGAGTACTATTAAAAGGTGAGGGAAAACACTTTTGTGCAGGTGGAGATGTGAAAAAGATTCATTTATCAGGTAATAATTCCGATCTTAAAAAAAAATTTTTTTTAACAGAATACAGATTAAATTTTCAAATATATAATTTTCCAAAACCTTATTTGTCAATTTGGAGAGGAGTAGTCATGGGTGGAGGAGTTGGTCTTTCAATTTACGGTAACTTTAGAATTGTTACTGATACAACTAAATTTGCAATGCCAGAAACTGCAATTGGATTTTTTCCTGATGTTGGTGGCAGTTATTTTTTATCTCGATTAAATAATAATCTTGGAGTATTTTTAGGTTTAACTGGTCATATTTTAAATGCCAGTGAAATAATGTTTCTTAAATTGGGCACACATTATTGCCCAGAAAATGAAATAGAGAATTTAATTGATGAATATATATCCAAAGGAACAATAAAAAATTTTAAAATATCTTCCCTTAATGAAAACTCAATTCTTAATCATATTGAATTAATAGAACAAAGCTTTGATAGTAATATTCATAATATTGTACAGAATATTAAAAATACTTCCTTAAATAATAAATATTATGAAATTATACAAAAAAAATGCCCAATGAGTTTAGCGACAACAACTGAACTTATAAAAAAAGGCAAAAATAAAAATTTGAAAGAATGTTTGGAAATGGAATTTAATTTAAGTCAACAAATGGTGTACCGCAACGATTTTAGTACGGGTATAGATGCTGTTTTAGTTAGTAAACATCATCAGCCTAAATGGAATCCTCAATCAATTCAAGAGATAAATTTAAAGGAAGTAGAGAGTTTTTTTAAAGAAAAAAAGAATCAATTATTTTAATATAAACTATTGAATTAACTTATTAATAAGATGACTATTTTAAAGAAAACATTTTTTTTCATATTTATATTTTTTGTCTTATCATTTATTTTTTTGCTTATCATTGCAGACAAATTTAACATAAAAAAAACCATTAAAAACATAGAAAATGATCATGATATTATAATAAACTTCACAACAGAACCAGATTGGAAATTTTTTCCAGAAATAGAATTAAATTTTAGGGGCAAAATAAAAAACAGCACAAATCAATTTTACGCTGAAAACACAAATTTTTCTTTTGTTCAGCCTTATAAGATTGAACCACTGAATTTTACTATAAATATGCCATCTTTTTTTTTAGAAGGTTTGGAAATAAAAAACATAAACATACTTGGAAATTATAATGTAAATAATAAGAATATTAATCTTATTAATGTTGAAGGCAAAATATTTAATGGTGCATTTAACACCTCAGGTAAAATTAATTTATTAGAAAAGGAAGAAATAAAATTAAAAGGTAATTTAAGCAATTTATATTTAAACCAAATATTTAAACAATTGAATTTAGCAAATTGGGAAAGAATTGAAATACGCCTCTCAGCTGATAATTATGATATATCTTCAAAATTAGGTAGCAATGATATTTTTCTAAGAAACATCCTGGGAAATATACCTATTAGTGGCAGTATATATTTTGTTACAACAGAAGAAGAGCGATTTAGTGTTGCATTTCTTAATTTGTTAGTTGAAAAATTATTGCCAGATTATAAAAATTTAAGCAAATCACTCTCTCAAATAATAAATAACTATAGTGATAAGCCTGTTCTCTTTAAAGGCACTTTAGAAATAAATAATGGAGTTGTTCATACCACCAACTTATCAGCAATAAATAATAATAACAAAATAAATGTTAATGGCACTTACGATATAATAAATAATTATTTTGATACTAAATTATTTTTTATTGAATCAGAAAAAATAATAGTTGAAGCAAAAATTGAAGGAAATTTAGAAAATCCAAAAATTAAAATAGTTAATGAAAATACAACTTTTAATAATGAAAAAATTAAAAATGATCTAAATAAAGTTTTTGGAGATGGTGTTAATACACTTATAGATAAACTATTAAATTTAAATGACTGATTTATTTGTAATTATTCTCAATGTTTTTGGTTATGTTATAGCTGGCTACATAATAAGAAAAATTAATATAATTCCGGATCGTATAGTAAAGTGGTTTGATTTTAGCAGTTTTAATATTTTATTACCACTAGCCTTAGTTACGTATTTTTGGAAAATTCAATTTCCAACTATTAATACTTTGCACTTATTATTTTCTTTTTTTGGCTCTGGTATAATAGTTTTTTTTATTGGTTTCTACATTAGTGCCAACTTTTTAAAATTTAAACCCGATGATAGTGCTTTATTTGGTCTTGGTTCATGTTTTGGAAACTCTGTGGCTCTTGGTATACCTTTAATGTATTCAATATTGGGTCCAATAAACTCAATGCCTTACATGATTTTGGTTTTCTTTCATGGATTTATACACTTTACTTATACAACTATAATAATTGAAGGATACAGAAATAGAAATTCATCATACATTTTTATCATGTTAAAATCTATATTAGGATTGTTTAAAAACATTGTTTTATTTGGAATGTTTTTAGGGATAACACTAAATTATTCTGGAATTGAAGCTCCGTTGCTAATTAGTAATATGTTAAATCCTCTTTCTACAATTGCTCTACCTGCTGTCTTAATTTCTTTAGGATTTGCATTAGCAAAATTTCAGATAAAAAAACATTTTAATATCGCATTAATATTGACATTTTTAAAAAATTTTATTCACCCTTCTTTTGCTTTTATTATTTCAAAATATCTATTTGGAATGGGACCAATGTTAGTTTTTATTGTAACTATGGCAGCAGCATTACCTAGTGGTTCGCAGTCATACTATTTTAGTTATCGTTATAATTCTCGGCAAAATATCTTATCAGCAAATATCGTTTTAAGTACACTTGTTAGTTTCTTTACATTATCATTCCTGCTGATAATATTTGGTTTTTAATATTAAATGATTAATCTTTACACATGGCCAACTCCAAATAGTAGAAAGGTAAGTATTTTATTAGAAGAAATTGAAGTACCTTATAAAATAATACCAATTAACATTACAAAAGATGAACAATTTTCAAAAGAATTTACTAAAATATCTCCAAGCAACAAAATACCTGCCTTAGTTGATACAGATAATAATACGAGTATTTTTGAAACAGGAGCAATCATGCTCTATCTTGCAAATAAATATAATAAATTGATTCCTGAAAATTATTATTGGGATGTAATGCAGTGGTATTTTTTTCAAATCTCACAAGTAGGACCATTTCTTGGGCAAGCCCATCAATTCTTACATTATAACGCTGGAAAAAGTGTATATGCTGAAGAAAAATATAAAGATTATGTAAAACGTGTTTATTCGACACTAGATACAAGACTTACGTCAAATAAATATTTAGGCATTGAATATTCTATTGCTGATATTGCTACATGGCCATGGGTGGCACGTTTTGAAATACACAAGACAAATTTAGAAAATTATCCAAATGTTTTAAAATGGTATCGATTAATTGCAAAAAGACCTGCGGTTATTAAAGGATATAATGCTGTTGGTGAAAAAATTGATATTCCGATAGTTTAAGTTTTATATAGTAAAACAGAAATTGCCGTACCTAAAAGGAGGAAAGCTAAAAACCATTCTATAATTTTTTTTAAAATATTATTACTTAAATAATGTCTAATAACACTTCCTCCAAAAGCCCAGATACTTATTGAAGGTATATTAATAACTGTAGACATAATCACCATGAAAAGCGTTCCTATAAATAAGTTTTCTTTTTCAGGATAAAATAACGATACAGCTGTAATACAAATAACCCAAGCCTTGGGATTAACAAATTGAAACAAAATGGCTTCATAATATTTTAATGGTCTTGATTTTTCTTCAGCAGAGGCAACATTTAAGGAGCCCAGCATTTTATATGCTAGATATAAAATATATGCAGCTCCAACATATCGTAAAATATCAAGTAGTATTGGAAAGGTAGTAAACAGACTCCCCAAACCTAAGCATACTAGAGCTAATTGCAAACCATGACCACTTGGAATGCCAAAAATATTAGGAATAGAGCGAAAAAAACCAAACTTTATTCCTGAAGCAGTTAAAATACTATTATTAGGACCAGGGGTTACATA
>CEUZ01514237.1_pt1 | contig 14377 bp, 12 predicted proteins | sample 361511 | NCBI WGS metagenome assembly CEUZ01 (sample SAMEA2622822, study PRJEB7988) | marine metagenome | biome: marine biome (ENVO:00000447); feature: surface water layer (ENVO:00002042); material: "saline water (ENVO:00002010), including plankton (ENVO:xxxxxxxx)" | depth 5 m
TATTATTTCTTTTATATTTGTATCTTTTTCAGAAAATATTGTAACTTTATTATCTTGACCCAAACATAAACATTCATACCCTTTTCTTTGTAATATTTTTTCTATTTCATCTAAATTAACTCTGTGTCCAAAAAGTTTCACATTTCTTGATTTTCTTCCTGTAATAAAAAAATATCCATCCTTATCCTTTTTGGCTAGGTCTCCAGTTTTTAAAATACCTTTATTTTCATCTCCCTTTTCTAAGTCTTTATAATTTGTAGAGTAGCCAAGTGAAACGTTTTTACCTTTATAAATAATTTCTCCTTTCTTATCATTGTTGTTTTTCTCACTTTTTAAGAAAATTTTTCCCCCAGGGATAGGTCTGCCTATACTTCCAATTTTTTTTCTTAATAATTTATATGGCAAGTATGTCATTCTTGAAGTTGCCTCAACTTGCCCATACATGATTATAAAATTAATATTTTTTTTTTCTGCATAATTCATAAAGTATTTTGTTAACTCTATATTTAATGGTCCGCCTGCTTGAGTAAAATATTTTAGATATGGAAATATCATTTTATCAAAATTTATTTTTTTTATGATCTCATAAAAATAAGGCACCCCACCAAAGCTAGTGACTTTTTGTTCTTGAAATTTTCTCCAAAATTCCTTTTCTACTACACTCATTTTTGTTACAAAAATTGATGCCCCTGCATACAAATGTGTATTTATTATAGATAGACCGTATGTATAGTAAGGAGGCATGGTGGTTATAGTTCTTTGATTTTTTTTAATTTTTAAATACTGAACTATATTCTTTGTATTATCATTAATATTTTGATGAGAAATTCTTACAAATTTTTTGCTTCCTGTGCTTCCGGATGTACTAAGTAAAAGAGCCAGACTTTTATTTATAAGATAGTTTATTTTTTTTTTAGTTTTTAAAATTTTATATTTTTTTAAATATATAAACTCTTGATAATTTTCAAAACTAATTTTTTTTGAAATTGGTAAAAAAATATAACTAGGCAAATAGTTTTTTATCAAATTTCTAAGTAGTTCTATTTCAATTTTTGGATCAATAAGCATAGGCACCAAACCCTTTGCCAAAAAACCAATATAATTTGTAATAAATTCAATATCATTTTCTGCTAAAACAAATATTAGGCTTCTTTCTTTTAAATTTTTAGTATTTTTTTCTGCAATGTTAAAAACTGTCCTGTAAGTATAAACTTTACTATTTTCATCAACTAAACAAATATTAGATTCGTATTTTCTAATTTTTTGAAAAAAATTCATTAATTTTTTATATCTGAAGCTTTATAATGATATAAAGTTTTTAATTAAATTCATCCCAGAAGGTCCACTTTTTTCTGGATGAAACTGACAACCAATAATATTATCTTTTGCAACCACTGAAGTTATTAAATGGCCTCCAAAATTATAGGAAGCTAAAATAGTTTTTTTTTCAATAGGATCAGCACAATAAGAATGTACAAAATAAAAACTATTGTTTTTTTCAAAATTTTTAAAAAAAACATTGTGGCCATTAGTTTTTGCATTTTCGGTTAAAATTAATTTATGCCAACCTATGCTTGGAATTTTTAGTTTTTTCTTTTCTGCAGAAAACTGAGGAAGTTTTTTAACTTTTCCTTTTATTAAATTTAATCCTTCAAATTTACCAAATTCTTCACTTTCTTCAAAAAATAACTGCAATCCCAAACAAATACCTAGCAGAGGAATCTGTTTGAATTTTGAGGAAGAAATTACATCAAAAAATTCTATTAATTTTAAATTTTTAATGGCATTACTAAATGCACCTACGCCTGGCAGCACTAATCTTGAAGCTGATAGAATTTCTTTTTTATCACTAGATATAAAAACTTGAGCGCCACATTTTTCAAAGGCTCTTTTTATGCTTAAAATATTTCCACTGCCAGTATTTACTATTGTTATTTTTTTATTATTCATGTGCAGTAATTGTTGTTATAGTTTTTTTAAACTCGCTTATCTTGATTCTATTATAATGAATTGCATCAGCTACTGCTGCAGCATCAACTTTTCCAAAATTAATTACATCTTTTAAATGTTCAATTTTTCCAAGTCCGCCGCTAGCTATAATAGGAACATCAGTAATTTTAGATGCCATTGACATTAATTCTACATCAAAACCTTTTTTTGTTCCCTCATTGTCAACCGAAGTTAAGAGTATTTCGCCCACTCCTAATTTAGTAGCTTTTTTTATCCAATCATAAACTTTCAAGCCTGTAGGATCTCGACCATTACTAGTGTACACCTCCCAATCATTATCACTTTTTTTTTTTGCTTCTATCGATAAAACTAAACTCTGACTTCCTATAGAATTAGCTATTTCAGATATGAAATTTGGATTTTTTACAGCAGCTGTATTTACTGCAACTTTATCAGCTCCACAATTTAGTATATTTTTAACATCTTTTAATGTTCTAATTCCCCCTCCTACAGTTATGGGAACAAATACATCTTTGGTAGCATCTTTTATAATATTAGATAAATTATTCCTACCATAAAGCGTCGCTACACAATCCATAAAAATCAACTCGTCAACTCCATCCTCATAATATTTTTTTGCATAAAAATTTGGATCACCTACAATCCTTAAGCCTTCAAGATGTATTGGTTTTATTAAATTAGAATTTTTAATATCAAGTCTAGCTATCAGCCTGATTTTTCTCATTAATCTTTACTTATTATCTTTGTGCCAAACAGCTTTTTTAAGTTTCCACTCCCCGTTTACTTTTTTCCATATATGTGGAGGTCTAAACTTTTCAATAGTTTCAAAAAATTCTTCTTCTTTAATACTCATATAATCTAGGCAATCTTTAAAATATTTTTTTGGAAATTCTCCATCGTATTTTTTTACAAGTGATACGGCCTCATCACGTGTAATAATCTTGTTTCTAACTTCTAAAGCTGCGTCTTCAGTAGCTCTGGCTCTTCCAGTTTTAATAAACCATGTATAATAATGAAGTCCATCTAATTTATCATCCAGGCTTTGATATTTTGTGTAAGTTCCTTCACTTCTGCCATCGGGATTTACCTGAAAATTAGTTTTTTCTTTAGCAAAATAATAATTATTTTGAGGATTGTAGTTAATATAATCAGTAATATGCATAATTTCTAAATTTGAATCAAATATTTTTTCTATATCTGTTGGCATAAAAGGTTTTAGGTCAGCCATTGTAAGATTATATTTCTTGATTAAATCTTCTATACTTTCTCCAGCAAGAAAAATTTCATCTTCTTTTGCTGCATAATGTAATCTTTCTAAATTTGTATTTCTGTTTTTTTTAGCCTTATAATTATTTCCTACAGCCCTTTCTGAAGCACCATCACCATAAACAACTAAATTAATTTTTTTTTCTATCGCAAGTCTTGAAGCCAAACTGTTTTGACCAAGTGCAAATGGTTGAAAAGGATGTAATAAATTTTGAAATGCCAGCCTTGTCAAAAGCCTGTGTACTTTTTTATTTGGTGTTAAAAGATAGTTGTCAAAACCAGAACTTAACCAAGATTTATAATTTTTCCAACCTACGTCGGTATACATTCCTGGAGCCCATGTGCAAGTCAGAGGGTGCATATTGTATTTTTCTTTAAGAATAAAAGAAGTAAAAATACTATCTTTACCACCACTACCTGGTACTAACACATCATAATTACCATCTTTTCTTCTGTGTCTGTCTAAAATATCGATTAACTCTTTTTCTTTGAGTTTCCAATCTGTTTTTTCTTTTTCCTCATAATATCTACAAGATAAACAAATGCCCTCTTCATCGAACATGGCGGTATCTTTAATTTCATCCCTTGTAACCTTGTGCTGAACAGATCCTAAAAACCTTTGATTAGATTCTACACATTTTTTACAAAAAATAATTTTTTCAGGTAATCCAAATGTAGTTTTTTTCATATTGATTTTTTGTTTATTTTATTAACAGATAAAAATATTCAATTTTCACTAAATATTTAAGTTATATAAATTCTTTTTATAATTTTCTGTTAAATTTTCCAATTGTTTATATAATTTTTTTGAAATATTTGATTGTATAAATTTTTTCTTTTCGTCTTGTATAGATTTATTAATTAATTTTGGACATTTTTCTTTTATTAACGCATTTTTTGTAAATTTTGTTTTTTTTGTTTTTAAAAAAATACAAATTTTATAAATTTCACTATGGGTATTTTCAACAAAATTTTCATAGGAAACAGTAAGAATTTTTTTGTTATTTTTATTTGCTTTATGATTCAAAATAGAAAGATTTGTTGTTCTTATAACATTCGCAGCACATCTTTCTACTGGATTCATATTAAACCATTCTTTTTGAAAATCAGATACATACCATGGAGTAAGAAAATTTTTGTATTTTATGCTTAAAGAAAAATTCCTTGGATCTTTTAAATGTCTTGTGCCCCAGCCTTGTTTGTGTGTGGAAAAAACAACATCAAATGGATTTCTATACATTTGTATTGTTTTAAAGTTAAAATTCATTTTTTTTAATAATTGAAAATGTGGCATGAAATCATGAGTCATGTATGGAAAAAAATTTTTACTTGATTTTAACCTTTTTATAACTTGATTACCTTCAGATAATCTTAATCTATTTTCATAAATATATTTATTTTTGAAATTTTTTACACTTGTGATATCCAGAGGTCTAAAGTTAAGTTTTCTACCTAATAGTTTATTATATGCTAATTCATTAAACGCGGTAATAATAAAAGATTTAGCAAAGTCAAAGCTTACCTTCTTGAGGGCAGCACCTGCTAAAATATTCTCAAAAAATTCTACAAACTCTACTTGTTCAAAATTTTTCAAAGATGGCAGAACTTTTGATAATAAAGTTTTTCCACTTCTTCCCATCCCGCTGAAAAAAACTAAATTATTAATTAATAATTTATCATTGGAAAATTGACTTTTGTTTGAAAATATCATATTTGTTTAGCAGTGTTCAATATTTGAACGAATAATCATTTAATGAAAAATAGAACTAAAATACTTTGTACTCTTGGAAAAAAAACCATTAATAAAAATTTTTTAAATTTTTTAAACAATAAAGCATCCTTAATTAGAATTAATTTGTCTCATGTTAGTATTAATGATTTAAGAAAAAATATTATTTTAATTAAAAAATACTCCTCGATTCCGATTTGCATAGATACTGAAGGTGCACAAATAAGAACAAAGGTTAGAAAGCAAAAAAAATATAAAGCTGGTAGTTTTGGCTATATTTATAAAAGCAAAAAAAAATTTCATTTATATCCAGAGTATGTTTTTGATCAAATTAAAAAAAATGATGTTTTGGAAATTGGTTTTGACAATTTAAAAATTAAAATATTAAAAAAATTTACTAATAAAATTTTATTCAAAACTCTAGAAAGTGGAAATCTTGAAAATAATAAAGGTGTACACTCATCAAAAAGAAAAATAAAACTAAAATTTTTAACAAATAAAGATTTTAAAGCTATAGAAATTGCTAAAAAATTAAAAGTTAAATATTTTGCATTATCTTTTACCAATAGCCATTTGGATATTAAAAAATTCAACTTTCTTTTGCCTAAGCAGATAAAAATATTTAAAATTGAAACTAAAAATGCAGTTAAAAATCTGAAGCAAATGTTTAGATTTGGAAAGTATTTTCTTATTGATAGAGGAGACTTATCAAAAGAAATATCGATCGAAAAAATACCTGTAGTGCAAAGATACATATTTAATAAGGCGAAAAAATTTAAAAAAGTTAAAATTTATGTAGCTACAAATTACTTAGAAAGCATGATTGAAAAACCATATCCAACTAGAGCAGAAGCTAACGACATTTATAATTCCCTAGAAATGGGAGCAGATGGAATCGTGCTAGCCGCTGAAACAGCTATTGGAAAATTTCCCATGAAAAGTATAATTTTTTTAAAAAAAATGATTAATCTTTACCGTCAAAAAAAATTGTTTAGGCCTTAGATTCTTCCAAACTCCAACTTCTCAGAAAAGCTTTTTGATTCTTTTGTAGAACAACCTGTATAGCCAACTTCAAATCTTTTTTCCCACCATTTCTCTCAATTTGTTTATTTAACCATTCAGATTTCTTTTGATCTATATCAAATTGAATTTTTACTTTACTTTCCCGATTTAAATTTTTGCCAAGAGATATACTTTTTTCTTCATTTCTATTTAAAGATTTTACGCCACTAAAAGTATCTCTAGTTTCTCCTTTTCTAAAAGTTTTTTTATCTTTTTCATCCTTAACATTATAATTATAATCAGAAAGGTATGAACTTAAGTGATTTGCAGAATCAATTGATAGCTCCATAGTATCGTGCCTATTACTAACAGGTAAATTATAAACTCTTTCAATACAAAATTTTATAATTTCATCAATAACGGAATTTTTATTTACTAGTTTTTTCTTTAAATTTTTACCAATTAAACTCATAAATTCAATTCTCAAATCTAAGTTTGTCAAAAGCTCTGTAGCATATTCATAGTTCAGTTTTGGAAATCCATTCTTCATAATATTTTTGAAAATTTCATCCTGATGATAATATTTATCTGCGCTATCTACAGTATCAAACCACTCATCATTTGCGGTTTTCGTAAACTTACCAATATATTTAGAAAGCAAAGGATAACTTTTTTTATCAATATTTTTTGATATTTCTGAAATTAAATCTATAGGATGCATTCCTTCTTTTTGTATAAAATCCAATACGGGACGTCCAAACTCTACATAATACAACAAAAAGAAATTTGCATTGAAAAGTCTTAATTCTAGCAAATCCTTGGTGCTCATAGTATTTGTTTTCCGAATACATTCTTCATATTCGATCACTTTTATTCCACCGTATTCCCCATATGCAGAAGGAATTACTCTAAAACGTGATTCTAAACCAAATTTTTCCCTATAATCATTTTCTGCCATAACACTTCCATCTAGAAGTCTAATATCTGCAACCGAAGCTCTTTGGAATCCAAAATCAATCACTTTTTTCATGCTATCAACATATTGTTGTTTGGTTTCTCCTGGAAGACCTAACAATATATCAGTCATTACCTCATGTCCGTTTGCTTTAACGCCAGCAACATATTCTTCTATGGCATCATTGCTTAAATTTTTTCGACCAGAATATTCAAGTACTCCAGGAGTTAAAGTCTGAACAGCAAACTCAGGTATACAAATTTTACCCAGGATTTTTGAAATTTCTAAATTTCTTTTAACACTGTTCTTTGCTTGTGCAATAAATACTCTATCAACTTTTTTATACTTATCAGATAATTTTCTAACCTCTTCAGCAATCTGGATATCTCTCTTTAAGATACCGAAATTTGCATCGGCTATAGTTAAATTAAAATGATATTCAGATTTTTTAAATATATATCTAAGCTCTTCAATAATCGTATCATAATCAAATACTCTTATTTTGTTTAATTCAAAATCTCCCCAAACACAAAAGTTACATTGATAAGGGCAATTTCTATTAGTTTCTATTAGTGGCTGTAGTGGAAACGAACTATTATTCATAAATGGATCTAAAAGTCCAGTTAACCAAGGAGATGGGAATGGAATATTTTTTGCATGTGCTGAATCGGGTTTTTTACCTAGCATGAGATCTTGTGTTTCTGATTGTAAATAAGCAGCGTTAGAAAATTTTATGCCACTAGATTTAACTTTTTCTCTTATGTTGCAAGGCCAGAAATCTAATATATACTCAACTACGTTGGTAAAGGCTTCTTCGCCTTCATTGACAACGTGCATATCGCATGGATGATTTAAAAGATAATCTTTTATTCCTTCAGGTTTTTTTCTAATATTTGGACCTCCCAATACAACAAACAAATTAGGATTTATTTTTCTTGCTATTTTGATTACTGCTTTATTTAAGTTAACATTCCAGTCGTAATTAGAAAGGGCAAGTATATCTGGTGGAGAATTTTTTAAAGAAGAAATAAGATCATCAGGAAATTTAAAAATTTTAGAATCAACGCTTTTACCCAATTTCTCATTCAGCATAGCTGTAATGTAACCAACGTTAAGAGGTACGGAATAGTTATAAATATGGCGATCGTGAATTAAATCCGCCAAATATATTTTGATATTATTATTTTTCATAAATCTTTTACGAGTAAATATCAGTTATAAAATGCATAGTATTATATAAAATAAAATAATACCATTTAAAATTATTCATCAATTATATAGCTGTCCAGCCGCCATCTATCATAAGTGTAGTGCCAGTAACATACGAAGATGCTTCGGAAGCCAAGAAGACAATAGCAGAAGGAATCTCCTGTGCTGTACACATCCTTTTTAATGGAACTTGTAATGAATATTGGGACTTTAATTTTTTTGATTGATAGTTTTCAACTCCACCAGGACAAACTGTATTAACCCTTATATTATTTTTTCCATAGTAAGAAGCCATTAATCGGGTACTATTTACAATTCCACCTTTTATTGCAGAATAAGTAATATTTTCTTTTATATTTGTTCCTCGATAAATATTTAAATTTTGACCTACCACTCCATAAATTGATCCTAGTTGTATAATGCTGCCTGAAATTTTTTTCTTTTTCATTTCTTCCGCAACCAATCTAGCTAGCCATATATATGAATTCATATGAAGATTAACGTTTTCTTGAAAAGATCTAACATTAACATTTGAAAATCCACTTTTTTTCCAAGAACCATTGTATGGATAGGAGCAATTTATAAAAATATTTGGCACTCCATATTTTTTTGTTATTTTATCAAATAATTTTTTTGAACTATTTAAATTTTTTACATTAAAATTACAAAATTTAATTTTTTTATTTGTTTGCAGCTTTTTGTTATTTTTCAAATCCAAATTTAAAACTTTTGCTCCAAATTCTGAAAGTGCTAAACATATTTCTTCACCTATTAAACCAGACCCTCCAACAACATAGGCAATTTTATTTTTTAAATTAAATTTATTAAAATATTTCATTTTTTTTTTATTAAAAATTTAGCCAATCTCCAATCATACATACTATCAATATCTACAGATCTTTCTTGTGGCATTAAATAAATAGAGGTTTTTTTGGAAAAAAGATTCTCTCCTTTTTTAAATAAAGCCAATCTCTTCCATATGTAAATAGAAGCATTCATATCATACACCTTGGGAGATCTCTGTCTATTTGATATTTTTTTAGATGTTTTTTTTACCAACATAACTTTTTTATTAATTTGTTCAACCATATTGAAATAAGGATTTTTTTTACTTTTACAAACCGAAAAAAGTATATCAGAATTAGATTTTAAAAATTTTCTTACAGCTTTTTTAATATCTTTTATTTCTCTAAGAGGTGCGGTAACATCCAAATCAATAATTATATCAAATTTTTTTCCAAAATATTTTTCTGCCATTTTTGTAGCATTTTGTATAACGGGAATCTTAGAAATTGTACCGCTAGAAAATTTTTTTGATCTTTTAAAACAATATTCTACAGAAAATTTTTTTGAAATATTTCTAATTTTATTTGAGTCTGTAGAAACTACTATATTAGAAAATATTTTACTTTTTTTTGCTTGTAATATTGTGTGTCCAATTAAAGGAATTCCATTTAAAATTTTAAAATTTTTATTTTTTACACCTCTTGAATTTTTCCTTGCACAAATAGTACACAAATAATTCATATAAATAATATTTAATTTTATTAATTTTTTTTTAAGACTAAGCTTTGACTACTTGGTAAATTTATTGCCCTATTATAAATTTCAAATGCCCCGGACAAATTCATTTTTTGTTTTTTTTTATATGGTTTAAGTTTTGAAATCAATTTCCAGCTTGGCCGAATATATATTGATTTTTCATGAGATTTTTTTAAAATTTTATTCCTTAAATTAATATTATTTTTTTTCAAAATTAATGTCTGAAGCCAATAATTGCTTTTAGAATTTTTTCCTTCTTTATATAGCGATACTTCTTTTATTTTTTTAAAAACATTATGATATTTTTTAAAAAGTGATCTTTTTGCTTTTACAAAGGTACGTATTTTTTCAATTTGAGCTATACCTAATGCAGCATTTAGATTCGGCATTCGAAAATTATAACCTACCTCGTCATGAATATAATCCCACCTGTGTTTTAGCTTTGCAGTTGTTGTTAAATGTTTAATTTTTTTTGCTAATTTTTTTTTATTCGTAATAACCATTCCGCCACCACCGGTTGTGATAATTTTATTTCCATTAAAACTGATACAGCCTATATGCCCAAATGTGCCCAGATGTTTTTGTTTATAAAAACTTCCAAGAGCTTCTGCTGCATCTTCAATTACAATTAAATTAAATTTTTTTGCAATTTTAATAATTCCCTCAATGTTGCATGAATGACCAAATACATGTACCGGTATAATAGCTTTGATTACTTTTCCTGTAAGTTTGTTGATAGATTTTTTTCCTTTAAATTTAACAATTTTATCCAGGTAATTTTCTAGTTTAGAACAATTAATTCCAAAGTTTTTTATTTCAGAATCAACAAAATGTGGTTCTGCTCCTAAATAGCTTATTGCATTTACAGTTCCTACAAAAGTTAGAGCAGGAACTAAAACTTCTTCGTCATGTTTTATTCCGCACACTTTAAGTGATATATAAATTGCTTGAGTGCCATTAACAACTGCAACTGCGAACTTCGCTTTTGTATATTTCTTAACTTTTTCTTCAAATTTATTTACATATTTTCCTGATGAAGAAACAAAGTTTTCATTAATCGTATTTTTTAAATAATTTACTTCTTTGCCAGAAAACAAAGGTTCGTGTAGTTGATGAGCACCTCTGCCTGTAACCTTTTGGATTGATCTTACGATAAGATTTGGGTAATTTTTTTTCATCAAAAACATTATATATTGTAAATATCAGACTTATAATTTTGAAGATTTTCTGGTTTGTTAAACCAGTCGATTGTTTTTTTTAAACCTTTCTTAAACCCGCTTATACCGCCATGCTTTGGCGACCAGTTTAAAATTTTCATTGCCTTAGCATTTGATGAAAATAATCTTTGTACTTCACTATTTTTCTTCCTTATTCTTTTTTTTTCTATTTTAACATTAAAATTGTAACCAAAATCTTTCACCAATATTTCTAAAATCTCTTTAATTGAAATTTCAAATTTGTTTCCAATATTAATAACTTCACCATTAATATTTTTTGTTTTCATTGCCTTTATAAAAGCATCAGTAGTATCATCTACAAATGTAAAGTCTCTGGTTGGAGATAGATTTCCCAATTTAATTATTTTTTTATTTTTTAACAGCTGTATAATTATAGTAGGTATAATTGCTCTTGCTGACTGTCTTGGCCCAAAAGTATTGAAAGGTCTTATTATAGATACCGGTAGACCAAAAGATTTATGAAATGAAAGAGCTAATTGATCTCCTGCAATTTTACTTGCAGCATAAGGAGATTGTGCGTTGAGAGAATGACTTTCTAAAATAGGTACCTTTTGAGCTGTTCCATAAACCTCGCTCGTTGATGTAATAATAGTTTTTAAAACATTATTAGATTTTGCTGCATTTAAAATATTGTAAGTTCCAGTTATATTGGTATCTATATAACTTTTTGTTGCTCTATAAGAATAAGGTATGCCAATTAAAGCTGCCAAATGAAGAATGACATCTATTTTTTTTGTTTGTTGATATAAAAAATCATAATCTCTTATATCTCCCGAAACTACATCTAAATCTTTGAGTATTTTTTTATCTGCATTATCTAGCCATCCATTAGAGTTTCTAGAGTTATAAAATGTGAAAGCTCGTACATTATGATTCTGTTTAACTAGTTTTTCAACTAAATGTGAACCTATAAAACCGCAAGCACCAGTAACAAGTATATTCATAAAATTTACAGCTATTTAACTTTTTTGAATTTTAAGTCCTTCTTTATCTACTTTGTATATATAATCACAGCTTTCTAAAGTCGATGGGCGATGTGTAATCATAATAATTGTTTTATTTCCTTTAAAAGAATTCACTTCATTAATTATTTGTTTTTCAGTTTCTAGATCTAGGGAATTTGTGCACTCGTCCAAAATCAATATTTTGGGATCAGTATATAGTGCTCTAGCAATAGCTATTCGTTGTCTTTGGCCACCTGAAATTTTATCACCAAATTCTCCAATGTTCGTATTTAAACCTTCATCTAAACTATCAATTAATTTATCTAATCTTGCATTCGTAACAGCTTTTTTTACTAAATTATTATCAATTTTTTCTTCAGGAAGAGCGAATGCGATATTCTTTTTTATTGTGTCATCAGCTAAATAAATATTTTGAGGAACATAACCAATCTGACTCTGCCAACTTTTAATATTTTCTGAAATACTGGTGCCGTCTATTTTTATGCTACCACTTGTAGGTTCAATGAGCCCCAAAATTATATTTATCAAAGTTGTTTTACCAATTCCGCTTTCTCCAATTATACCAATTGTAGATCCATTTTTAATATTTAAATTTATATCCTTTAAAACAAAAGGTCCTGAATCTGAATATTTAAAATTAATATTTTGGAGATTAATTTCTTTATTTAAAAAAATCTTTTTTAAAGATAAATTATTAATACCGTTTCTAGAATTTTCTTGATTAAATTCTTTGTAAACAGAATCAATCGCTGGTCGGTTGTAAAGTATTCCCTGAACAGCATTCAATACTCTTGCAAGTGATGGCATTATTCTGAAAGCTGCCGCAGCAAACAAACCTAACAAAGGAACAATTTGCAATAATTCTTTTCCCTGAAAAATCATTAAAAATATTAATATTACAAAACCAATTACTACAAGCCATTCTAACCATAGTTTAGGAAGCGATTCTATAAAGTATTCCTTACGTTCGCATATGTTAAGTTTTTTATTATTTTTAGTAAAAGCTTCAATAAGTTCGTTAGATCTTTGAAGAATTTTAATATCTTTTATTGATCCAAAACCTTCTTGTAAATATTTTAAACTAAGACCACTGCTAATTTGTCTTGTTTTGCCCCATTCTCTAACTTTGTTGCGAACTTTTTTAAAGAAAATATATCCAAATAAACCAAGAAATAAAATAACTATCAATGATCCCTTCGGTTCATAAAATATTATAAACGCGGATATGCCTAAAAATACTACCGTTTCATTTATTAATAAAATTAAAGATTTAAAAATAAAAACAACAAGATCAATTTCATTAATATTTCTCATCAATTTTGACGAATTATTATTTAAATGAAAACTATAAGGTTTATTTAAATATATATAATAAAGTTTATCTTTAAGAGCAGTTCTTAAATCAGCTAATAGCTTTGTTTGTGCATAAGAGAAGTAAGTTAAAAAAGAAGCCTTAAAGGTATAAACAAACGCAATAACTCCTATCAAAATAAAAATTAAATTATATTTGGATGTTGGATAAATATTAAAAAAATTTAAAGAATTTGCCACATGTTGATTCATTCCATCTGTTACAAGAGTCTGCATAAACGGAATGATAAGACCTATTCCGAGTGTTTCTAAAATCATTGATATAAAAGATAAAACGATAAAAAAATAAAATGATCCCAATTGTTTTTTTGACAGTACCATTTTCATTTTTTTAAACATTTTTAAATTACCTGATATTTTTAAGAAAATAATTTTCTGATTTAACCAATGCTCCGCACTTTTGATTTTTCAAAATCTTTATCCGCTCCACATTAGTAATGCACTTCTAAACTGAACAATACAAATAATTTGAATTTTCTTTTTTAATTGTTGTTTTTAAATTCCCAATTAATACTTTCAACTTATCTTTTTGATTCTCAATTACGCTGAAAATCATATTTGTAAATGGACCATTTAAAAATTTTCCTTGAGTCATATTTGAAAAAGCAAAAAAACTTGGTTTTAGATATCCCTCTGCATCCTGATTTTTTTTACAATAATTAATAAAATTAATGATTGCTATTTGATTATTATTTGAATTGGTTAAAAAATATTTTAATCCTCTTGAATTTTTTAAAGTTGCTATAATTTTAGAATTTTTAAATTTTTCGTGATAGCAAATTAAATAATCCCCAAGTATATCATTTTCTAAAAGTTTAAGTTTATTTTTGATTAATTTTTGGTATTTAATTTTTGGTCTAAAAATTAAAGGCATGTCTTCTAGGATTTTTTTAAAATCCTGCTTCAACAAATTAAGCTCGTTTTTTTTATATTTAAGCACAATCCACATTTTTATTTTTTAATCTCTTTTTTTAATTCATCGTATTCTTTCATTTTTAACCTCATGAAATTAATAGTGAGTTTTGTTTTTTCTGTAACACCCTTGGGTGTAAGGATATAGGCGTAATTAATTTTATTAGGATTTTTTTTAAAATTTTCAATTTTTATTAGTCCTTTAGATTTTAAAGCT
>CEUZ01275057.1_pt1 | contig 14375 bp, 20 predicted proteins | sample 361511 | NCBI WGS metagenome assembly CEUZ01 (sample SAMEA2622822, study PRJEB7988) | marine metagenome | biome: marine biome (ENVO:00000447); feature: surface water layer (ENVO:00002042); material: "saline water (ENVO:00002010), including plankton (ENVO:xxxxxxxx)" | depth 5 m
TTTGGTTTAGCAGCTGGCTTTGGTTTAGCAGCTGGCTTTGGTTTAGCCAAAAATTATTACACCTTTTCCAGTTGGGAATTTTTTAATCATATCAGAGTAAGCCATAACATTTCCTCCAGATTTAATTATCTTATTTCTAGCAGTTGTGGATATTGAAAAAGAACTTAATGTAATTTTATGAGATAGATTACCTGTTCCAAGAATTTTACCAGGTACAAACAACACATCATTGTCCTTTGTGATTTTATTTATTCTTGTCAAGTTAACAGTACGTTTTGATGATGATGATTTTAGAGCAAGATCAGCAAGCTTAGACCATATAGGCGCCTCATTTTTCTTTGAAGCCTGCTTAAGATCCTTGACCATGTGTAAAACTATCTGATTGACCAATAGATTATTGCACTTTCTAACCCAAATATAACAGTATGACTACTTTAAGTTAACAAGAGTTTCCTTAAACTCTTCTAGTCTTTTAGAAAGTTCTTCGATACCAGCTATTACGATTTGTCTTGGTTCAAGAGAACCAGCAGTTTCAACAGTCAAAACATATTCGTCATTCTTGTCAGTATTTGTAAGTACAGATACATTTGCCGAATTCCATTTAGAATGTTCTGTCCCTCTACCAAGTCTTGCATATGCTTCAAGCTTAATGCGTTGACCTGGCGCCAAATGTATAATAGGAATTTGATTAGAGATTGGTTTTACAACTTGATCCTTTGATTCTAATTCAGCAGAGGTAACTACCTTAGTATTTTCTGTAGCTTCTGAATCAAGAACCAACATAACTCTTGAATTAGATTCATCAGCACCATCAAGTTCTGTCTTTAGAGGAATCAGACCTAACGTATGAGCAATACCCTCATCTGGTAAAACAGATGAATTTTCTATTATGTCCACCGTATCTATTGCAAAAACTGGAATTCCATTAAGGCAAATCCTTCGTAGTGCATTTGCATAATGTGATGAAACACCCTTGAGTTTTACAGATATTTTCCTATCATCGTCAGTAAGAACTTGGATTGAAGACAAACTTATTGAAAACTTCTAAAATCCAAATAAAAATCTAGCTCGCATATCTATAGGTTAATATCAATTCTTCAATCACTATTATTATGTCAGATAAGCTTACTGTGGTAAAATACACTTTTGAAGGTGAAAAGTTTGAGATATTAGTTAAACCAGATCCGGCTCTTGATTATAAGCTTGGAAAGATAAAGGACATCAGCTCTGTTTTGGTATCAGAGGAAATTTATCAGAATTCTGGTAAGGGTACACGGGCATCATCTGAAAAATTACAGAAAGCATTCCAGACAGAAGATCCTTTGATTATTGCAGAAAAAATATTACAGAAGGGTGATCTTAATTTAACAACTGATCAGCGTCGTAAGATGACTACGGAAAAACGAAAGCAGATAATCACATTCATTGCAAAAACATTTGTTGATCCACGGTCTCATCTGCCTCACCCGCCACTGAGAATTGAACAAGCCATCAGCGATGCGCGTGTGAGTATTGATCCTTTCAAAAGTGTTGAAGAACAAATCAAGGATATTGTTGAAAGCCTTCGTTCTATAATTCCATTAAAATCAGAAAACCTTTCATTAGAAATTTCTGTTCCCGCACAGTATGTTGCAAAGTCTTATTCTGTACTAAAATCAACTGGTGTTTTGAAGAAAGAAGAGTGGCAAAAAGATGGTTCACTAAAAGCAATACTAGAAATACCCGCTGCGGCAAGACCGAATGTGATAGATAGATTAGGTTCTGTGACAAAAGGCACTGCATTTGTTGAGGTTTTAAAATGAGTCAAAAACAATCTGTTATTCCGGGAGACATTATAGCTACTGGTGATTATAGACCTGATCAAAATGTTGTACTTGTTGGAGACAAATTAATATCCACAGCAATTGGATTTTCTGAAACTATCGATGACACTGTATCTGTGATACCTATAACTGGATTTTACACCCCAAATGCAGACGATTTAATCATTGGTAAAATCATTTCACATAATGCATTATCATGGGAGGTTGACATAAACTCCTATTACCCGGGAATTCTTTTAGCATCTGATATCTTTGGAAAGGATTATTCACCATCTAGAGATGATCTGTCATTAAAATTAACAATAGGTGATATTGTTTTAGCCAGAGTTACTGGCATGGGTTCTAGGGATCCATTAATCACTATTGCGGGAGAAAATCTAGGCCGACTTGATTCTGGTGAGTTGGTTAAAATATCTTCGACTACAATTCCGTATCTTACTAATTCAATTATACAAAAAATTGAGTCATCTACGAACACAAGTATTACTGTGGGTAAAAATGGTTTGATTATTTTAAAATGTGATAATTCTACAGGTTTAACAAAGGCTATCAAGTCTATCAAAATGATTGATATGATACGTGATAGTGATAGTATGGAAGAAAAAATTAATTCTTTTTTAGATGAGGATCATTGAAAAAACGAGAACCTAAAAAACGATATGTCCTTCCAGGAGATTTTATCACCACTGCACCTCTTAGATTGCAGAATAATGTTGTGTTGGAGGGCAAGAGAATTATTTCAACTACTATAGGACTATCTGATATTTCTGACGATAGTGCTAGGGTAATCTCATTAACTGGAGTATACATGCCAAAAATTGATGATTTGGTAATAGGTACAATTACATCAGTTTTTGGTAATTCTTGGTTTGCAGATATCAATTCATGTTATCAGGGAATGCTTTTGGGGCAGGATGTATTTGGAAGAGGTTCATATCCTACTGCAACAGAAATGAGAGAAAGATTAGATAAGGGCGATATTGTATTTGCAAAGATTGCAAATTTTGATAGGCAGCGTGAACCTTTGATTTCTATCGCAGATAAAAATTTGGGGAGGATTGATTCTGGAGAATTGATTAGGATATCTCCCACTAGAATTCCTCGTCTTATTGGTAAACGTGGATCTATGATACAAACAATCGAGGAATCTACTCGTGCAACACTTACGGTAGGCCAAAATGGCTTAGTCGTTGTATCATGTGAAGAAACAAATGGATTATTAAAGGCACTTGCAGCAATTCGGATGGTTGATGAACAGGCACATCTTGTCGATTTGACCGATAGAGTGAAAAAAATGTTAGAATATGATGGTGTATAATTAATGGGAGGACGAGCGACTGATGTAGTATTACTTGACGAAAATGGAATTCGTTGTGACGGACGTAAGGTAAATGAAACAAGAAAAGTTACAATAAAAGCTGGAGTATTAAAAAATGCTAATGGTTCTGCATATGTTGAATTTGGAGGAAATAAGATTCTTGCAGGAGTCTTTGGTCCAAGAGATGTTCATCCAAAACACATGTCAAATCCAGACACAGGAATTCTAAGAGTAAGATATCACATGGAACCTTTTTCTGTAGGAGAAAGGAAGAATCCTGCACCATCACGACGTGAAATAGAGATTAGCAAAGTAGTCAAGGAAGCATTAGAACCTGCCGTCATGCTTGAGAAATTTCCTAGGACTGCTGTGGATGTATTTCTTGAAATCCTACAAGCTGATGGGGGAACAAGATGTGCTGCACTGGATGCAGCATCTGTTGCATTAGCAGACGCAGGAATTCCTATGAGGGATATGGTATGTGCATGTGCTGCAGGAAAAGCGGGTGACGCATTAATTCTTGATGTTAACAATGAGGAAGACCAAGCTGGACAAGCGGATATGCCAATAGGTTATATGCCAAACTTGGGAAAAATCACACTATTACAATTGGATGGTGTTCTAACACCTGATGAATTCAAGAAATGTATCGAATTAGGTTTAGAAGGATGTAAGCAGGTTTATGAAATACAGAAGAATGCGTTGCATGAAAAATATTTTTCGAGTAGTGATAACAACTAATGACAAACACTTCAATCATTGATAAGCTCAAAAGATCTAAAATTCTGGATTTACTGCAAGAAGGAAAACGAATTGATGGTCGTGCACTAGATGAACCTAGACCACTAGTAATCGATACTGGTGTTATACCACATGCTAATGGTTCTGCACGTGCGAGATTAGGTGATACCGAAATTGTATCGGGAGTCAAGGTTCAACCTGACAGACCTTTTCCTGATATGGGTGATAAGGGAATCTTCATCTGCACAGCTGAAGTTCTTCCATTAGCTCATCCAAGTGCTGAGACTGGTCCTCCTCAACCAGATGTAATAGAGCTAGCAAGAGTTGTTGATCGTGGAATACGTGAAAGCGGCATGATTGATCTATCACAGATGGTTTTAGAGAAGGACAAATCTGTGATTGGTTTGTTTGCTGATAACGTTGTAACTGATCATGATGGTAATTTGTTTGATACATGTTCGTATGCTGCTGTTGCTGCTATTCTTACGTCAAAGATTCCAAAGTGGGAAATGAAAGATGATAATCCTGTTCTAGTAGAGGGTCAAGAATCAGACACACCAATCACTACCATTCCAATATCAGTTACAATGGGTAGGATAGGCGAATTCATAATCGTAGATCCAAATCTAGATGAGTGGGAATGTCTTGATGCAAGAATAACAATTGCTACAAACTCTGATGGTAACATAGTAGCTCTTCAAAAGGGTGGAAATGATGGATTTACTTTGGAACAACTTGTAAAATGTTCTGAACTATCTATTTCAGTAGGGAAAAAGATTAGAGACATTATCAAAGAGGCAACGGAGTAGGTAAATAAATTGGCAAAAAAAAATAAATCGTTTAAGGGTCTTGGTGCAAGGTATGGCATCAAACCAAGAAAGCAGTTTACTCAGATTCATAGAACTCTGAAAGCAAAGAGGAAATGTCCTGAATGTGGCTCCTTGAAATTTGGACGACAAGACGTTGGTATATGGAACTGTAAAAAATGTGGGTTTAAGATAGCTGGCGCTGCATATGACATCAAAATTTAATGTCAAAATAGAAGTAGATGCAGGAGATAAAACAGGCGCAGTTTTTGATTCCATTAATATAGACAATAAATTTTATCCCGAAAATCCAACTAAAACCGAGATGTTTTGCGACGATGGAATCACGATACTAATCGAAGCTAATCAACTAGCACAAATGCGTGCAAATCTTAATTCTTGTATACGCCTTATTCAGACAAGCTACGATTCAATTAAATCAGTAGATATATAATTAAAAAAAGCGTTTAATCTCATATGTCATCTAATCCACAAATTCCTCCTATGGTGCAAGAACAATTAGCAAAATTGCAACAAACACAACAAAACTTTCAATCAATCCTAATGCAAAAACAACAATTAGAATCACAAAAACTCGAGACAGAAAAAGCATTAGAAGAGCTAAAAAAGGCTGGTGATGATGAAGCAGTTTTTAAACATGCTGGAACTATTATGATAAAATCTAACAAAAAGGATCTTCTTGAAGAACTTGAAGAACAAATGGAACTAGCAAAAACAAAAGCTTCTCTTTTAGCTAAACAAGAAGAGAGATTGAAAACCACTTTACAAGAGCAAGAAACTAAAATTCAGGAAATGATGAAAGGTCCTTCGACTAGTACTAAACCGTCAAAATAATAGTATACCAAGAAAATATTAATCAAAACAACTAGTATTTTTTGTGAATCTGAAGAAACTACGAATAGTAGTGGATGAAAGAGAAAAAAAAAGTGGCATACCAGACCTTCTAAAAGAAATTGGGATTAATTTAGAAATCAAAACCTTGCCTGTTGGTGACTATATTGTTGCACCTGAAACAGTAATTGAAAGAAAAACAATATCAGATTTAATTTCATCAATATTTGACGGGCGTTTATTTGATCAATGTAATAGATTGAAGGAGCATTATCAATTTCCAATTTTATTGATTGAGGGCGATATCGACGAAATAGAGAAATTAACAGAAAATCCATTTGTATTTTATGGTGCAATTTCATCTATCGTCATAGATTTTAAAATTCCAGTAATTCCTACACCAAGCGCATCACATACTTCAAAGTTGTTGATATCTATGTGTTCAAGAAAGGATATAGCTAATGGTCCGTTTATTAAAAAAATTAGAAAATCAAACAATCTACAAAAACAACAACTTTCGATGTTGTGTAGCTTGCCTGGAGTTGGAGAAAAAACTGCCATACGCATGTTAGAAAAATTTGGAACTCCTTTGAAGGTATTAAATTCATCAGTCACGGAGCTTTCAAAAGTAGGCGGTCTTGGCGAGGCGCGAGCTAAGAATATAAAAAAAATATTAAAAGTTCAAAGCAAACATCTGAAAAAAATCAATCAGAAAACGCTTCACGATACATAAATCATCTTTTAATGGATTTTCTTTTCAGTTTATTTCCGCATCTGGGACACTCTGTGATTTTGGAAAAATTTGTTTTACATCCTGGACAGTAATACTTCCAGATTACAATATTTTTTATACCATCTGTCATCACAGGAATGACTTTGATGTTAAGATTTTTTGCTACATTAGATACGGCAAAATCATCAGTTACAAGCTCAGCCCCAAGTTGAAGGCTTAGGGCAATTGTAGATATATCCCCGTCTGATAGATTAGAAAAGTCACCCGATTTTTTTGCAGCATCAATAGACGCAGTGATAAATTCATCTTCAGGCTCATTGACAGTTAATCTTTTTGTTTCGATTAAAATTTGGACAGCATCATGATCTTTTTTGATGTGTTCAATTTCATTATAGACAAGCGATGTGATATGACCTTCCTCATTTGAGCTAAATGGAATTCCTGCATAGAATGCACTAGAATCTAGGACTCTAGAAGCCAAGTTTATTCATTTGTCTTAGACCTTTCTTTTTTAATCTAACAAAAACTGCCGGTTTTTTGTATTTTTTTATAGTTATAACATCCTCAAAACTAGCTGATTTTATGACTTGAGCATCCATTACTATATTACAATCATGCGAACATGTAATCTCGACCTTTTCGTCTGGGACAACTATGGATGGTAGTCTGTGAACTGGTGCAACAGGTGTTATGATCAGTACATCCAAACTTTCATGCAATACAGGTCCTCCAATTGATAAAGAATGACCTGTTGAACCGCTTGGTGTTGAAATGATAACACCATCCATTCTTTGCTTCACTGTATCATTTTGAAATTTTATTTCAAATTCAGCAGTCTTGGTCAAATTTTTCCTATTAACATAGATCTCATTTAATGCAGGTTGGAATTGTTTACCATTGCAAGAAGCAACAACTCTTGTTCTTTTGTCAAGCCAAACCTCATTTTTTTTAATATGTTGTATTGCATTATTAATTTCATCTAACTTTATTTCTGATAAAATTCCTCTATTACCACCAACGTTTATTGCGAGAAGTGGCGTTTCATTTTCAAGATTCCTAAACGTTCTAAGAGTTGTTCCATCTCCACCTAGCGTGATAACAAGATCTAGTTTTATATTCCGTAGATCTTCTAGGGAATTTATCTCCTCACCACCTTTGATTGATACTGGTGAAATTGTGTAAACCTTGAATTTTTGTTTTAGCAATTTTTCAGCGGTTTTCTTTGCCGCATTTTCCGATTTTTTTGAGCCAAATTTACTAACGATTGCTACTTTGTTAATTTTCAAGCCAATATCATTTTCAGATGCTTCTTAAAAATTTAATTTTTTATTAATAACTCTAGGAACAAAGATTTTTAACTATTTTCAACTGATACTAGTTATGTCATTACTTCTTAAGGACAGAATATACACAATGCAAGCACCAACTGCCAAGCGTGGTGTATATCCAATGCATGGGTACAAACTTGGTTTGTATCGACTCCCAATCAAGCTCGACGATCCATCCGAAATAAAATCCATCATTGAGGGTATGAAAAAGACATTTGATATGGATCAGTATGCAGACAGGATATATGCAACATATAATTGGATTGAAGAAAATATGCCAGATCCAGATGCTGATGGATATGAATCAGTGAATCTCAGCGTTACGGTAGAAATTGTTACTGGTGAAGTAATAGATGCAATTTATCAGATTTATCCAGTTGAAAAATTTGCTGCACCTCAATGGGTCAAAGACTATAGAAGAAAGGCTGACCATTTTGCAAAAATGATAATTGATACAATTCTTAGAAATACTATACTTTCTGATAAGTTGGTTGAACATTTTATGAAAACGGAAAAGATTTCAGAATCACAAGCAACAGCAAAAATAAGTGAGTTAACTCCTCTGGCACAGATTGTATTAGATGCGAAACCAATAGCAAAGATTGAACCACCTAAACCTTTGGTTGAAGGTAAGAAGCAAGTAGTCACAAGAGATGGAGAATCAGTTGTTCCAGGTCCAATAGACATTGAATACAAAGACAAGATGGATCCATCTGCACCTTTCAAAACCAAGACTGGAAATGAACTTAAGACTTGGGGCAGAGTTGGAACAGATAACAAAGTTATGGGTGTTTGGGGAGAGTTTTGCTCTGTTGATTTTGATATTTGTATTGGAGACGGTGCATGTATTGATGCATGTCCAGTAGCTGTTTACGAATTCTTTGACTTTCCAGGAAATGCAGGTTCTACCAAAAAACCACTCCAAATCAACGAACCAGACTGTATATTCTGTTTAGCATGTGAGGGTGTTTGTCCTCCACAGGCGATCAAGATTTATCCACAATAATAGTACAATTAACGATAAATTTCGTAACTGTTAATATTGTATAATATTTTCACAATATTATACAATGGAATTTGTATCACCCAATCCGTTCACTAGCTTTATTTTCTATATTTTCATATCTTGCGCAGTTGTTGTAATAGCTTATACATGCAATTTCTATTATTTGGCATTTCTTTCAGGACGAAGAAAAGAAATCCAAGAAGATACTGTGTCAATAGGAGAACCCACTATTACTATTCAACTTCCTATCTACAATGAAAAATATGTTGCAAAACGCTTGATAAATTCTGTATGTGATCTTGATTATCCAAAACAAAAGATGTGTATCATGGTTCTGGATGATTCTGATGATAACACGACTGAACAAGTGGCTGAACTTGTTCAGGATTACAAAAGTAAAGGCTTTGATATATCACATATCAGACGTGGAACAAGAGCTGGTTACAAGGCTGGTGCACTAAAGCATGCAATGAAACAAACCAAAAGTGAGTTTGTAGCAATTTTTGATGCAGACTTTATCCCACCAAAATGGTATCTAAAAAAAGCAATGCCTTATTTTGCAAAACCAAACATTGGACTTGTCCAATGTAGATGGGGTCATGTTAATGAAAACTATTCTGCATTAACTCAGGCACAGGCGTTAAGCCTAGACTTCCATTTCTTAGTTGAGCAGAGAGCAAAAAGTAACTCACACCTATTCATGAATTTTAATGGAACTGCGGGAATTTGGCGTAAAGATTGTATAGATGATTCAGGTGGTTGGCATACTGCAACTCTAGTGGAAGATCTAGATTTGAGCTACAGAGCTCAAATGAAGGGATGGAAATGCCTTTTCTTACCAGATATCGTGGTAAATGCAGAACTACCTGTACAAATGAATGGTGCAAAAAGACAGCAATTTCGATGGTCTAAAGGTTCGATTCAATGTGCAATTAAACTTCTTGGTGGTATTCTTGCGAAGCGAAAAATAGCAATTGATGCAAAACTTCAGGCTTTCGTACAACTAACTCGTCACATTGTATTTCCTTTAATGCTAATTCAATTTCTTGCACTTCCAATACTTTTGGCATCTAACGTTAATCTCTATATTGTTAGTTTCCTTCCAGCTGTAACACTTGCAACATATCTTGCTATGGGACCTGGAGCATATCTTTTCATAATTCATAACATGTATGATAAGAATTGGAAAGAAAAGGCAATTGCTATGCCTTACATGATAATTTATTCAATAGGAATGGCGGTAAACAATACTGTAGCTGTAATAGATGCTATGGTAGGAAAGAAGAATGAATTTTTGCGAACTCCAAAATACGGAATTGTTAAAAACACTGATGATTGGAGATCAAAGGCATACAGCCTACCATTTTCTAAAACTACATTATTAGAGCTATTCTTTGGAATTTATGGAATTATGGCAATTTTCATTGCAATTTACTCAAGTAATCCAATATGGATTCCTATAATCGCCTTGCAGACGGTAGGATTCTTGTATATTGCTTTTCTGAGTTTCTCCCATACAAGATTTAAAAGAGGTGATTCAAAAATTGACTATACAAAAACAAAAGAGGAAAAGATGGCTGATATCACACATAAACTTGCAGTTGGTGGCATAATAGCAATAATCTGCTTTGGTGTCTATATGGCATTTACTGGATATCAAAATGATGTTTATCCAATGGATCTTTCCATAGGACTGTTTGATAGAATTATGTCATCTTCTGAGCCAAAAACCATAATTGCAGATATTAACGCAATCAAAGAATATCTCCCTGCTGAGGGAAACCCAGTATGGATATTTCCAACTGACACTAGTAATTTTACAAGAATCCAGGCAGACTTGGATGTGATGCTTGCTAGCGCAGAAAAAACCTCTGCTGTTCCTAGGGATAGCTCTGCATTTCATACTGGAATGATGGATATTAATGATAGATCAAAGATAATGCAGAAACAGATCATGGATATGGTTCCATACATGTATGCAAGTATCTCAAACATTCTTTTTGCTTCTATATGGATAGCAGTAATTATTGGAGTGTTTGCTATCCTTAAAAGAAAAAAGCAGAATTTAGAGGCTTTTGATAAATCAGATGGAGTCTAAGACAATTCCAATTCTGTTTTAATTTGGTCAACAGCTTTAATGCCAAAAATATCCCTAACTTGTTGTATCCTTATTGATTCCTTTAACAAGTTTTTTCCAAGTGGAACTAATAATGTCTTGAACAAATCATCAAATCTGATTTCCCATTTATCAGCACAATCAAACATAGTGCTAATTGCCCATTGCCGAACTTCATGAGGTAGGGGAATTTTCTTTTCTGATTCGATCGATATTTTATCAAAAATATTAATAATTTCTGCTGTTTGTTCTGCCATTTTTTCAATGTCATTCAGTGTGCCATACTTTGATTCAGCTAGCATTCGTATGTTAGATTGGTATTCTGACAGTTTCAACAAACCAATAACCTCATTTGATGTGGTGATCGCTGCTTTGTTAGTAGAATTTCTAATTTTTTGTAATTCTTGTATTATCGAATCTGCCTTCTTATGAAATTCAGCCGATGATGCTTCCGTTCTGTTTATCATCTCTGAAATGCTTGAAAGTTTTTCTAACAATGCATCCTCATTGTCACCGACGTATTCTCTAAGAGTCATAAATTCAGATTTTATGTTTTCAAGATTTTTTATTACTGATGAATAGTTTGAGGAATTATCATCATTTTCGTTAGTATTTGTTTTATTTGACACCACATCTAATCATTTTTTCAGATTGTTAAAATGCTAGCTAAAATAAAATAAAAGGATTGGACTTTACTGATTGACAATTTCTGGTTCATGTAACATTTCATGAAATGTTTTTTCAGCCAAGCCGTTCATACTTTCTGTGAAGTTTTTTGTGCAGTAGTCACATTGCATAAATTACGGTATGGTACCGTACTATTAATAACATCGGTAATTTCACAATTACCAATTTAGATTAGATAAAACTGAAAATATTGATTTTTTTTAGCGATCGTTTTTAACATGCGGGTGTGTAACTATTAGATGAAGGATTTTCTTTTACAAACTCAGTCTAGCGATAACGTTCAATCTTCATTGAGTGAAAATATTTCTTCGTTTGTGGAAAGAGTTAATCCATTACAGCTTCCTCACGAATCTTTTGTAACTGATCTTGCGATTATCATGATTCTGGCAGCAATAGTAACGCTAGCATTTTTTAAAATAAGGCAACCATTGATCATAGGATATCTTTTTGCTGGAATGATAATAGGTCCTCTTTCACCACTATGGACATCTTTTCTTCCAGCAAACGGAGGGCCTAGTGCATCTGTTGGCATTGGTATTTTATCAGACATATCTGCGTTGAATCTTTTTGCTGACATTGGAGTAATCTTACTACTTTTTGTTATAGGCATTGAATTTCCATTTGCAAAGATTCGCTCAATCGGAAAGGTCGCAGTTGGTGCTGGTACGTTAGGTTTGTTTGCTACGTTAGGCGTTGTGTTTATGGCAGCATCAGCTTTAGGTCTAAACTTTATGGATTCATTGTTTATTGCTGCTGCATTATCAATCAGCAGTACTGCAGTAATTGTCAAAATTTTACAGGATAGTGGTAAGATAAAAAAAGAATCATCGATACTTGTTTTAGGAATTTTAATAGTTGAAGACGTTATAGCAGTTATTTTGATTGCATCTCTTGAATCAGTTGCTTTAGTAGGAACTGTTTCTATTGAGAATGTAGTTTTAGTTGTCGCAGTGGCAAGTGGGCTTATTATTGGTACATTTACTATTGGAAGAAAAGCTATTCCACCTTTAATTGATAAGGTTGCTAGTGCAGAAAATAGAGAGATTTTACTACTTAGTGTTCTTGGTGTATGTTTTGGTTATGCACTTTTAGCAAACGTAGTAGGACTTTCTGTCGCAATAGGAGCATTTTTGGCAGGTGTTTTGGTTGCTGAATCTAAATCTGCTGAGGTTTCAAAAGTATTGTCTAGTCCTATCAAGGACATGTTTGTCGCTATTTTCTTTGTATCTGTGGGTGCACTGATGGACATAACACAATTGGATAGTTACATCTTCATCGCAATAGCATTGATTGCGGTTACCATTGCAATGAAGTTTGGTGGAAATTTACTTGGCAATACAGCATTCAGGCTGGAAAGGGGTAAATCATTACGTTCAGCCTTTGCATTGTCTGCACCACGAGGTGAGTTTTCAATTATTATAGTAAAAGTAGGAGTTGATATGGGCGTAGTCAGCGCATTCCTTTTCCCGCTGATAGGATTGATAACGATAATTACCTCGTTCATATCTCCCTTCCTAATTCGTTTTGGAGATAGAATAATTCCTAAACTTTCAAAGCAATAGAACAATGGCTAGTAAAGAGATGGAAAAATTATTGGAACGTGTTTACAGAGACATAGACACGTTTGATTTCAATGGGCAGAATGTTCCTCGGATCATATTAACTGACAGAAAGTTTGATGATATTATGTCAAAGATTCAGGGAAAGCCCATTTCTGTTAATACAAATCTTAACATATTACAGGATGGATTGGGCCATGTTTTTGTTGAAATTTTGTTAGATTTTTCATATGGTGAAATCCATGAAGAATTTCTAATTTACGCAAATGAATCTATTGATTTCTTTGAGTCTTTGGCAAAAACAACAATGTTTGCATTGTCGCCACCAAACTATTCTGAAGTTAATCAGGACAAAATTTTCATGGTTCAGCTCCCAAAGCCAGAGAAAGCTGTAGAAGCCATAGATATCATAAACAATGGATTGAGTAAAAAATCTGGTTTGCAGAAATAATAATGCAGTCGCCGGGATTTGAACCCGGGTCACTAACTTGGCAAGCTAGAATAATAACCAAACTATACTACGACTGCTTGATCGATAAATTCGCACAAGTCTATTAAAGCGTAATGATTTTTTGATATTCTTTTTAACTATAATCAATCTAGTTACACCATGGATGGAAAAATTCAAAAAATTTTGGAAGAAAAAATACACGAATCCATAAATAAAAAAAACGAGATTGCTTTACTTGTTAACTCTTTAGGGCAAGAGAAAAATGAAAATGCATTCGGATACGGAATAATAATTGGGAGATTGTATAACTCATTTTACTACCAATCTAGAAGAGTTTTGAATAGAAGTCCAACAGATCAAGAATTTTCCGAATTCGTTAAACTACTAAAACAACACGAAAGTGAATTATCTAGTTCTTTTTCTTAGTTAGAGGTACAACTCTAATAGTTGGTGTTCCTGGGAGTTTTACACACGCTAATTTTAAAGCATTCTGGGCAGCTTCTACATGTTCCTTTTTCACTTGCAATTCCATTATACATTGTCCACGTTTTACACGTGCTGCTAAACTTACAGCCTTACCAAAAGCTCTTCTCATTCCTTCCTGTAATCTATCTGCACCAGCAGCTGCAATCATCTTGTTTTCCCTAAGTAGTACGTGTGGGTATATCCTAAGTTTTGAAAAATAGCCTGATTCACCTGTTGCTTTTTCGAGAGTTTTGTTTGCTGTTAGTCTGGTAGATTCGATAGCCATATGTGTTAACTGCATCTTTTCATTAATCAAAAGTTGTACACTAAAATCATAATCTCCTTTTTGTCCCCCTTCAAATTTGGCAATCTTGATTTGTGGTTTTCCTTTTATGTACTTCTTTCTGGTGTATGGCTGACCATTTCCTTTTCTATAACATTCGCCATGCATAATCTACAAATGATTTTCAGCCCATATTTTAACGGTTAT
>CEUZ01145500.1_pt1 | contig 14370 bp, 19 predicted proteins | sample 361511 | NCBI WGS metagenome assembly CEUZ01 (sample SAMEA2622822, study PRJEB7988) | marine metagenome | biome: marine biome (ENVO:00000447); feature: surface water layer (ENVO:00002042); material: "saline water (ENVO:00002010), including plankton (ENVO:xxxxxxxx)" | depth 5 m
GTATACCTAGTGGTAGAACTGTACTTGGTAAACAACACTAAATAATTTCATATTTAAAGGGGCGAAAATTCGCCCCTTTTTTTATTTAAAAACTTCATATGTCTGCTAATTTTCATCCACTTGTTTACCTTATTGATTATATAATGGGAGTTATAATGTGGACATTAATTGGAAGAGTTGCGATGAATATATTTCAAAGAGAAGACTCAGAATTTTTTTTCATGAAAATATTTGTTAAAATCACCAATCCCATAATAAATATATTTAAGCCGATTACTCCATCTTTCATAATTCAGCCTATTGTTCCACTGTATGTTGCATGGTTTTTCTTCATGTTTAGGTTCTATTTAATGCCATATCTACTCGGTTATTCTGTCATGGGTATGCTTTCTTTTCCATTAGAAAGTGAGATAGCGACACAAATTTACCAGATTTTTGGTAAAAAATAATTCAAATTAAAAAATAAAGTTGATACTAGTAATATAAGTAATCAATGAAAAAAATACAAATTTCACCATCTATTTTGTCTGCTGATTTTAGTCAATTAGGTAATGAGATAAGAAGATTAGAAAATGCAGGTGCAGATCTAATACACGTCGATGTTATGGATGGACATTTTGTTCCTAATCTCACAATTGGGCCACCTGTGATCAAAAGTTTAAGAAATTACACTAAACTTCCGTTTGATGTTCATCTAATGATTTCACCTGTTCATAAATATATAAAAGATTTTGCAGATGCAGGTTCAGATATTATAACAATTCATCCAGAGGCGACTGAAAATTTAAAGGAGTCAATTAATTATATTAAAAGTTTTGGAAAAAAGGTTGGCATTTCACTTAATCCTAATACGCCAGTGAATATAATTGAAAATATTTTAAATGATATAAATTTAGTTTTGATTATGAGTGTTCACCCAGGTTTTGGTGGGCAAAAGTTTATGCCAGAAGTTTTGGAAAAAGTTAGAAAAATTAAAAAAATAAAAGATGAAAAAAATCTTAAATTAGACATCGAAATCGATGGGGGGATAAATTTTGATAATAATAAAATCGCTATAGAAGCAGGAGCAAATATTTTAGTTTCAGGAACAACAATTTTTAAAGAAAATAATGGTGATATAAAAAAGAATATAAACATTTTAAGAAGTATGTAAGCAATAATGATTTTAAAAAATTCGTTGAATTATATTAATCAATTTTTTTTTTTCTTAGTTAATAGATCCCGAAGAATTTATCTTAACTCAAAAATTTATAATAAAAAAATTTCTAAAATCAATGAGGTGAATTTAGAGTACAAACCTAGCCCAAATTTATTAGATTGCCTCATTAAATATAAGAAAAAGAAAAGTAATATTGAAAATTACGCTTTAGACTCTGTCTGGAATAAAGACGATATCAAAGACACCGATTATAAAAAACTACATAGTTTTTTTTGGCTTTTTAGTTTGGATCTTAAGTCACCTAAATCCTCAGTTCACTCGGTAATATTGAAATGGATAAATAAAAATCAAAATTTCAATGCTGACAGTTGGGAAATAGACATATTATCAAAAAGGATAATAGCGTGGATATCATACTCAAAACTTACTTATGATGACAGCAACGAAGACTATAAATTCACGTTTAATTCTTTGGTACAAAAACAAATTAATCACTTAATAAATGAGATTAAAAGAACTAAATCAATAGATAACAAAATGATTAGTTGTTCAGCTGTGATACTTGCTGGACTATCTTATAAAGAACAAAAATATTTAGATTTTGGATTAAGTCTTTTAAAAAAAATTATAAAATCTTCCTTTGATGAAGAAATTTTTCCTAAATCAAGAAATATAAGACAACTTAATTTTTACTTAAAATATTTTATTCTTATAAGAGAATGGTTAAGAGAGTCTCAAAACAATATTCCTGAATATATTGATGAAATTATATACCACCTTGGTCAAGCTTATGCCTTGGTTTGGCAAAGTTTAAAAAAAAATATCTTGTTCAATGGAAATATTGAGTTTGATCTTAATGAGTTTGACGAATATATAAAACGCCTTGGGTATAAATTCAAAAATGAAAATTATGAGGTTGGTGGCTATACTATTCTCAAAAATAAAAAGATTTCTTTGATAATGGACACCGGAGTAAGCCCAGAAAGAGAATTTTCAGATGAATACCAATCTGGAGCTTTATCCTTTGAAATTTTGTTATCAAATAAAAAATTAATATGTAATTCAGGTTATTTTCAAAATTACAAACATAAACTTAATGATATTTCAAAGTCTACAGCAAATCATAGTACTTTAATAATTGACAATAATTCATCCTGTAAATTAATAAAACAGAAAAATCAAAAGTCGAGAATTGAACATGGTTTAAAAATCTTGAACAAAAAAATAATTTTTGAAAAAAATTATTGGAGTATCAACTCAGCTCATGATGGCTATTTAAAAAAATATGGAATCATTCATGAAAGAAAAATAGAATTTTTTCCTGAGCAAAATAAGTTCACTGGCACTGATAGTTTGATTAAGAAAAAAAGATTTAAAATATCGAATTTTGAAATTCGTTTCCACTTAACCCCAGATGCTAAAATCATGAAAACCCAAGATGAAAGAGCGATATTTATTGAAATAGATCAAGAGGGATGGAAATTTTCTGCTGACAATTATAAAGTTGGTATTGAAACTGGTTTATTTTTTGGCAAAAAAAATTCATATCTAGAAAATAGTAATTTCTTTATTTCTGGAATGACTCAAATTGAAAATCAGACTATAAAATGGGAATTAATAAGAATTTCATGAGAAAAATAAAAAAAGCTCTAATTTCTACATCAGATAAAACTAATTTGATTCAACTTCTTAAGGTTCTTAGAAAATTCAATATCAAATTAATAAGTTCTGGAGGAACCTATAAAGAAATAAGAAGATTAGGTTTTAAATGTACAGAAATTTCTGAGTATACGAATTTTCCAGAAATTCTGGATGGAAGGGTTAAAACATTGCATCCAAAAATTCATGCTGGAATTTTAAGTAAACGAAAAAATAAATCTCATCAAAAAGAAATGAAACTAAATAAATTTGATGAAATTGATTTAGTTATTGTTAATTTTTACCCCTTTGAAAAAACTATAAAATCCACAAAAAATTTTGAACGAATAATTGAAAATATTGATATTGGAGGACCTGCAATGACAAGGTCTGCTGCAAAAAATTTTAATTATGTAACAGTTATATCAAATTTAAGACGATATAATGATTTAATCAAAGAACTTAATAATAATAAGGGTAGTACTTCATTAAGTTTTAGACAGAAAATGTCAATTGAGGCTTTTGCTGAGACAGGTCATTATGACTCCATAATCACAAACTTTCTGAATAAGCGAGATAATATTAATTTTCCAAAAATAAAATTATTGTCAGGTAAACTTATTGATAAATTAAGATATGGGGAGAATCCTCATCAAGAGGGTGCAATTTATTCTAACAATAATGGTCATGAGTTTCATCAGTTAGGTGGAAAACAACTAAGCTATAACAATTATAATGATGTTTTTTCTGCTTTAAAAATTGCTGAGAGCTTACCAAAAGATGTTGGTACAGTAATAGTTAAACATACAAATCCATGTGGTGTTTCCATTATTAAAGATAAATTAATGAGTTTTAATGAGGCATTTAATTGCGATCCAATAAGTGCTTTTGGTGGAATTATATCATGCAACTTTAAGTTAAATGAGAAGACTGCTATTAAAATAAATGAAAAGTTTTTTGAAGTTGTTGCCGCTAAAGGATTCGATCCTGGTGCTTTAAAAATTCTTCAAAAGAAAAAAAATTTAAGAATAATCGATTCCAGAAATGTGAATTTGAATTATTTCCAAAATTTCACATCTAATTTAAATTCTATTCTCATTCAAACTCCGGATATAGAAAAATTTAAACTAAAAGACTTCAAAGTAGTCTCTAAAAAGAAACCTAGCAGTAAAGTTCTTAAAAATTTAATTTTTGCATTTAATGTTTGTAGATTTGTAAAATCAAATGCTATTGTTTTGGTAAAAAATAAATCAACAGTTGGAATAGGTTCGGGGCAATCTAGTAGATTAGATAGTTGTGAGATTGCTATAAATAAAATGAATAAATTTAGTAATAAAAATAGTGAAAAGATTTTGGCTGCATCTGATGCTTTTTTTCCATTTGTTGATGGTATTGAAAGTTTAGTACAAGCGGGTGTATCAGCGATTATTCAACCATCTGGATCAATTAGAGATAAGGAAATTGTTAAATTTGCAAACCAAACAGAAACTATATTAGTCTTTTCTAAAAGTAGGCATTTTAATCATTAGTTTATTTTATCAATCTTAGCTGCAAGTACAAAATCACTTTCATGCAAACCCTTAATTGAATGTGTAAAAATTTTAATTTTTGCATAGCCCCAGCCAAACCATATATCTGGGTGGTGTCCTTCCGTTTCAGAAATTTCTCCAACTTTGTTAATAAATTTTTGACTTTCGATAAAATTTTTAAATTTAAATTCTTTAAATAAGTAATAAGTTTTTGAGTCATCTGATTTTACATCCCAACCATCAACTTTTTTTAAATATTTATGAATTTCACTAAGGTCAAAACTAGGAATTCCACCTTCACAGGGAATACATTTTTTGTTGGCTAAATCATCCATAACTCGAGTTCCTTAAAATGGAGCGGGCAATGGGACTTGAACCCACGACCTTCTCGTTGGCAACGAGACGCTCTACCACTGAGCTATGCCCGCAATTGTACACATGATTATATTAAAGCACGTTTTCGAAAGCAACTATAGTGTGACATCAAATCTAATTATTCATAATGTTTAGATGATTATTATTTAATCAATAAAAATTATAATGAAAAATCTAAAAAATTTACCAAAAAAAATACCTATTTTTCCATTATCAAACTTTATTATTTTTCCGGAAATCACAATTCCATTAAATATATTCGAACCTAGATATATTAAAATGATAGATGATTGTATGAAAGGTTCAAGAATTATCGGAATGGTACAGCCAAAAAAAAATTTGGAGAATTCTGAACCAGAGCTGTATGATGTAGGATGTGCAGGTAAAATTACAAGTTTTACAGAAACTAATGATGGCAGATATTTAATAATTATAAATGGATTGAGTAGATTTAAAATGAATAAAGAGGTTAAAAACGATAAATTGTATAGAGAGTTTGAGGTAAGTTTTAATGAATTTGAAAACGATTTAAACGATAAAGAAGAAGATATTAAATTTTCTGATCTAGAATTAATATTTAAAAATTTGAAAGAATTATTTAAAAAAAAAGGATATATGATTGATTGGAAAGAATTTGAAAAACAAAGTTTAAATTATACGATAAATACTCTGGCTATTGCATCTCCTTTCTCTTTGGAGGAAAAACAAGCACTTTTAGAAACAAAAAATTTAGATAATAGAAAAAATAAACTTCAAGATATTTTAAATACTTATGTTTTAGACAATTTTAGCAATAAAACTGTCCAGTAATAAATTAAATATTAATTCCTTTATCAGCGTAATTTATAAAAAATGAATTTAAATATTTATTTCTGCCCACAATCTTAAACACATTACTAGAAAAATTTATTTTATTTTTATTATTAATCTTAAAAATTTCATAAATTATATCTATACCTTTTGAAAAGGCAAAATTTAAATGTTTGGTCTTTTTTTCAAAATTTTTAAAAATCGAATAATCAATTGGTAAACCTAGACTTAAATTTTCATCAATTATGTCCATCAAGATTCTTGTATCTCTTAATGTCATATTAAATCCTTGACCAGCAAGTGGATGTATTTGGTGTAAATTATCTCCAAATGCTAAAATATTTTTTTCAAAGTATTTTTTTGCAATAGACATTGATAAAGGAAACCTCTTTATGTTGGATATACTGCTTATCTTATAATTTAGATTGTAATTTTTAATTATATTCTCCAACTTCGATATATTAAATTGATCTTTGCTATTTATTTTAGAGTAAACTACAGATGTTTCAACATTTGAAATTGGAAGGAAAGCTATTGGACCATCTTTAAGAAATATTTGAGTAGCTATATTATTTTTCTCTTTTCGATGTTTTATTAAAGTTGTAAACGCAGAACTTTTATAATCTTTATATAATTTTTTATTCAAGATATTCTCTGAAATAATATTATTTTTTTCACAATTAATAATTAAATCAAATTTTTTCTCTTTTAGGATTTTTTTATAAAAAAAGTTATTTTTAATAATTTTTTTTTTGAAAAGGGGACTTTTCTTTAACTTTTTTTCTAATAAATTACTTATATTGTCATTTTTAATTATATAAAATAGCTCTCTATTAGTTTTTTTAAATTCTATAATTTGTTCTTTTTTATTATTTTCATCAAAAATACTAATTTGATCTATTTTCCAAAAAAAACTTTTTCTTAACTTAAGAATTTTTGTATTAAAAAAATCAAAATTATTTTTTGAAATTCCAACAGTTCTTGTGGATAAATCATTATATTTATTATTTTTTTGACCAAATAAAAATACCTTAATATTTTTATCAATTAGGCCTTTAGCCAAAGTTAAGCCAGTTATACCATCTCCTAATATACAAATATTCATATTTAAAATTTAATTTTAACAATAATTATTAAATGATACAAAGTGATTAATTCGATTCTTAATTTATGGAAATAAAAAAAATAGCAAACAATACCTTAAATTTCATCATAAAGCGGTCGATCGAGCTTTTTGGTATTTTTATAATTTTGCTGTCAATATTTTTGTTAATCTCATTAATTTCTTATTCTCCAGAGGATCCGAATTTCATTTTTCCAGAAAACAAGAAAGTGTCCAACTTGTTCGGGATTAAGGGTAGTTTTATATCAGACTTATTTTATCAATCAATTGGATTAATGTCTTTATTAGTTTCAATCAGTTTATTTTTTACAGGGCTAACTATCATTGTTTCAAAAAAACTTTTTCTCTTAGTTGAAAATGTTTTCTTTATAATTTTATATACTCTAGCTGGATGTCTTTTGTTTTCAAACTTTCACCCAAACTCTTTTTGGCTCGTAATAAATGGTAATGGTGGATTTGTTGGTTCTTTTTTAAATAACACTTTTTTAAATAATCTTATAACTATAAACAGCCAGATATCTTATTTTATCTTACTTCTAGTTATATTATATTTATTTTTGATAAGTGTTAATTTTAAGCTTAATACGTTTAAAAATTTTTTAAAAATTATTTTCAATAAAATTTTTAAAGGAAGTAAGAATGAAAAATTTTCACAAAATGAATTTAATACAGATTCAAATTCTTCTAATAATGAGGAAAATTTAGTTCAAAAAAATTTTGATTTTCAAAAAAAAGAAACAACTAGTACGGCTAAGAAATTTATTTTACCGTCAACTAATTTGCTAAAAGCTGCATCTAAAAAGGAAGCAATTAAATCGAATGAGGACATAAATATTGATACGAATTTTTTAGAAAAAATTTTATTAGATTTCGGAGTAGAAGGAAAAATAAAAAAAGTTAGCAAAGGTCCAGTGGTCACATTGAATGAGTTTGAACCTGCTGCTGGCATAAAGGTATCCAAAATAATAAATTTATCTGAAGATATAGCAAGAAATACAAGTTCAGAGTCAGCAAGAATTTCTACAATACCTGGAAGAAATACAATAGGTATTGAACTGCCAAACTCTAGTAGAGAGAATGTATATTTAAGCGAAATTATTTCGCATAATAGTTTTCAAAAAAAGGATTTAAAGTTACCGATTGCTTTAGGAAAAAATATATCTGGAATTCCAATAACTGGAGATCTCACATCTATGCCACATCTTCTCATTGCTGGAACAACTGGATCTGGTAAGTCAGTTTGCATTAATACGATTATATTATCTCTATTATATAAGCATGGTCCTGAAAAATGTAAATTTATCTTAATCGATCCTAAAATGTTAGAGCTCTCAACATATGAGGGCATACCACATTTGCTCTGTCCTGTTATCACAGAGGCAAAAAAAGCTGCTTCTGTTCTTGGATGGGTAGTTAAAGAAATGGAAAGTAGGTATAGGTTGATGACACGAGAGGGAGTGAGAAATATTGATGGTTATAATTCAAAACACAAAATACCTATGCCTTATATAGTAGTAATTGTTGATGAAATGTCTGATTTAATGCTAGTAGCAGGTAAAGAAATTGAAAATTATATTCAAAAATTATCTCAGATGGCTAGAGCTGCTGGAATTCATATAATCATGGCAACTCAAAGACCTAGTGTAGATGTAATAACTGGAACCATTAAAGCAAATTTTCCAACAAGAATATCTTTTCAAGTTACTTCAAAAATTGATAGTAGAACTATTTTGGGCGAACAAGGAGCTGAACAGCTTTTAGGCAAAGGAGATATGTTATTTATGACATCAGCAAACAGGATGATAAGAATTCACGCTCCATATGTATCGGAGGATGAAATTGAAAAAGTAAATAATTCCATCAGAGCTCAATTAGAGCCTGATTACGTCGACGAAATTCTGAATTTTGCAGATGAAAAGGAGATTGGCGATAATATCAATGCTGCTGAAAAAGATGATCTTTACAAAACAGCTGTTGAAATTATTAAATCAGAAGGAAAGGCATCTACATCATTTTTACAGAGGAAACTACAAATAGGTTATAATCGGGCTGCAAGAATTATAGATATGATGGAAGCCGAAGGAATTGTAAGTAAAGCAAATCATGTAGGCAAAAGAGAAGTTCTGTAATGTCTAAAAAATTAATAATCGTTTTAGTAATTTTTTTTTGGCATACTTATGTCAATGCAAATATTAAAGATAAAATAATATTAAATTTAAAAAAAACAAATAATATGACATTTAATTTTGAACAAACTATCGATGATAAAACTGAAAAGGGTAAATGTATTCTGCAATATCCAAAAAAAATTTATTGCTCTTACAGTAGTGATAAAATCATGGTCTCGACTGGAAAATCGTTAGTTATTAAAAGTAATAAAAATAGTGAATACTATATCTATCCTTTAAAAAAAACACCTCTTGAACTGATATTAGATAAAAATTTTTTGATATCTCAATTTGATGGTTTAGAAGAAAGAATTATAGAGGATAAATATGTAAATTTTTCTCTAAAAGAAAACAATAGTATAATTAATTTATTTTTTGACATAAAAACTCTTCAGCTAATTGGATGGCAAACTGAGGATATATATCAAAATTTGGTAATCACATTTATTTCAAATATAAAAGTAAATCAAAAAATTGATAAAAATATTTTTAAATTACCATCAATAAATTAAGCAAATTTTAAATTAAATTTCTCAGAATTATAAACTTTCATCCCTCTTGATAAGTAGTTTTTAAGCGCATTTTTATGATCCAAAGAACAAGTGTGAACCCAAACTCTTTCAACCCCAGTAAATTTAAAAGATTTTTTTATTGCCTGACTCAAAATATACCCTCCATATTTATTCCCAATAAACTCCTCTAAAAGACCTAAATAAGCAATCTCGGTCTCTTTTTTTTCTACGTGATGTATTAGCTCAAAAAAACCAATGGGTTCGTCATCTTTTTTTAGAACAAAAGTATGAAGACTAGGATTTGATATATATTCAATCCAATTTTTATCCGTCCAACATAGTCTATCTGTCCATTTATGATTTTTTCCTATTTGTTTGTAGAAAAATTTATTTAATTGAAAATCTTTTTTTTTGTCTTCTATAAGGTGAAAATTGTCAAAAGGTTTTTGAACTTCTGAAAGTTCATTAATTGATTTTATTTCCAAATAATTTCTTAAAATTTTTTCCATCATTGAACCATTTTTCCTACTTTTTCTCCACCAAAAATATGAAAATGCAAGTGGGGAACTTCTTGACCACCGTGCTCGTTTAGATTCGAAATTACTCTGTATCCTTTTCCCGAGTCTAATGATAAACCAAGCTTTTTTGCAACTGCAGAGATTCCTTTAATAAGTTCTACTATTTCTTTTTCAGAGGCTTTTGAATTAAAATCATCTAAATCGATATATTTTCCCTTAGGGATAATCAATGCATGTATTTTTTTTTGAGGATTTATATCATAAAAAGATAAAACGAAATCATTTTCATAAATCTTTTTACATGGTATTTCTCCTCTTAATATTTTTGCAAAAATATTATTTTCATCATATTTCATAACTTTTTAATATATCCTATATTTAAATAGTATTACTTTTCCTCAAGTCCAAACTTGCCATATCTATACCAGGCTCTTTCATGAAAATAATATAAAAACATTTTTGTAATTACTTCCATTCCTGCGATAGCTCCAGCCCAATTCCATTCTCCGGTAATAAACCAAGCTATTATAAATGTATCAGTTGTTGCAAGAATTCTCCATGTTAAGGTTTTTGCTATATGTCTCTTTTTTGTTACGTGTTTCATTTTCTTTCTCCTCTATTTCTTTCTTTTTTTAAGTTCCACCATAACATCTTCAATTTTAATGTTATTTGCCTCTAAATAAACTACAAGATGGTATATTACGTCAGCGGCCTCATGTACTGTATTTGATTTATTTTGTACCGACTCAATTAATTCTCTGATTTCCTCTTTTACTTTTTCAGTAGAAAGATTTTTGTCATCTAATAACTTCCTTGTATAAGAGTTTTCTTGAGAGTTTCTTTTCCTATCCCTGACTAATTCTATTAGATCTTCTAAAATTTCTAGCATTATAATCTAACTGGTATCCCTTTACTGTTTAAATATTCTTTTGCCTCTATAACAGAGTATGTTCCATAATGAAATATTGAAGCTGCTAGCACCGCACTTGCGTTTCCTTGTTTTATGCCATCTACCAAATGGTCTAGATTACCAACTCCACCAGATGCAATTAAAGGAATATTAACTTCTGAAGAAATTTTTTTCATCAGCTCTATATCATAACCTATCTGTGTGCCGTCTCTATCCATAGAGGTTACCAAAAGTTCGCCAGCTCCACAATCTTCCATTTTTTTTGCAAAAGTTAGAACATCTAAGCCTGAGTTATTTCTGCCTCCATGAGAATAAACATCCCATTTACTCCCATTTCTTTTAGCATCTATAGCTACGACAATACATTGAGATCCGAATTTTTTCGAACCATTTTTTATTACATCTGAATTTTCAACCGCAGCAGTATTTATTGAAACTTTATCTGCTCCACAGTTAAGTAGTTTATTAATATCCTCGATATTTCGTACTCCACCTCCAACAGTCAGAGGAACAAAGCATTTTTTTGATGTTTCTTTCACTACTTCATAGATTGTATTTCGGTTTTCATTTGACGCAGTAATATCTAAGAAACAAATCTCGTCAGCTCCTCCATCACTATAAATTTTTGCTTGCTCAGCTGGATCTCCCGCATCTTTTAAATCAACAAAATTTATGCCTTTTACAACGCGTCCGTTCTTAACATCCAAACAAGGAATTATTCTATTTTTAAGCATCAATCTCCTTCGATAAATCCTGTAATTTTATATCTCCATCATAAATAGCTTTGCCCACTATTATACCCTCAATATTTTTTAGGGTCTTTGCTTTCTTAACGTCTTCGATCGATGAAACTCCACCTGAAATTATAACTGGGCAATTTGAAATATCTGCAATTTTTGAGGTTTCTTCAAAATTAGGAGTTTTTTTGGTTCCGTCTCTATTTATATCAGTAAAAATTAATCTGCTTACACCATAATCATTAACTTCTTTTAAAAAATCTAAAGTTGATTTATTTAAAACCTCTTTCCATCCAGAAACAAAGAGTTTTCCATCTTTTGCATCCAAGCCTAGGGCAATTTTTTTAGGAAATTTTTGGCAGGCTTGTTTTAAAAAATTTTGATCTTTTATAGCTGCACTACCTAAAATAACTTTTTCGACACCGATATCAGTATATCTTTGAATACTTTCAAAGTTTCTAATGCCTCCACCTATTTCAATTTTGAAGTCGAATTTACGAACTATTTCTTTGATAATATCTAAATTGACTATATCACCAGTTAAAGCCCCATCTAAATCAACTATATGTAAATCTTTAAATCCATAATTTTTAAAACTATAAGCCTGATCAATTGGAGAATTCTTATATTCTGTTTTTTTATTAAAGTCTCCCTTAATTAAACGAACACATTTTTTATCTTTAATATCTATTGCAGGAAATATTTTCATTTTTTTATTTCAAAAGCTGGATCACTAATTACTTTCATTGGTATCTTATCATCATTTTCATTTTTACTAGTTTCTGATATTTTTATGTTTTCACAAGAAACCAAAATTACTAATAAAAAAGAATATAAAAGAAATTTCATTATAATTTAATAAAGTTTTCAATTATTTTAAGACCAGATTTATCACTCTTTTCTGGATGAAATTGGGTTCCAAAAATATTTTCTTTCTCAACTGCACAAACATGTTTTGATGAATAATCAGCTGTTGCTGAAATAGTTTTTTTATCATTTGGTATGAATTCATAACTATGTACAAAGTACATGTGAGATTTATCTTTTATATCTTTTAAAATCTTGCCTTCCTTAATTATATCTATTTGATTCCAGCCTATATGCGGAAGTTTGTATTTGCCTTTCATGTTATCTATTTTAGTTACTTTCCCTGATATCCAACCTAGGCCTTTAGTCTCCATTTCTTCATAACCGATATCAGCAAACATTTGTAAGCCTACACAAATTCCTAATAACGGTTTTTTATCATTAATTACAAATTCATTTAAAGTCTCGATTAAACCATTAATATTTTTCAAAGCATTAACGCAGCTTTTAAAGGAACCCTGGCCAGGCAAAACTATCTTGTCACTTGATTTAATTTTTTTTATGTCTGAAGTAACCTCTATTTTAACTTTATCTCTAGCAACCTCTTTGAAAGAGTTGATGACAGAACTTATGTTCCCAGATTTATAGTCTACAATGGTAAGTCTCATTAATTCTTGAATTTATAAAGAACCTTTTGTAGATGGTATAGCTTTTTTATTTCTTGGATCTATTTCCATTGCTGCTCTTAATGATCTAGCAAGGCCTTTAAAGCATGACTCAATTATATGATGACTATTATCACCATAAATGTTCTCAACGTGTAGAGTAATACCTGCCGACTGAGAAAAAGCTTGGAACCATTCTTTAAATAGCTCAGTATCCATTTCACCTAATTTTTCTACTTTAAGATTTACATTCCATATTAGATAAGGTCTATTAGATATATCAATTACGACTCTTGTAAGAGCCTCATCCATTGGAATTAGTGCATGAGCGTATCTTCTAATCCCCTTAAATTTATTTGATGCTTTTTTTAAACACTCCCCAATTGCAATTCCAGAGTCCTCTGTCGTATGATGAAGATCTATGTGTGTATCACCTTTCGCCTTAATATTCATATCTATTGATGAATGTTTAGATAATTGTTCAAGCATATGATTTAGAAAACCAATACCTGTATCAATTTTATATTTACCATTTCCATCAATATTCATATCAACACTAATGTTGGTTTCTTTTGTTTTTCTCTTTAATTTGGCTTTTCTCTTCATTTTTAAGTAACATATATAGAGATTATTGCACTATATCAATAATAGTCTCATGCTCTTGAAGTATAAAAATTAATATCCATTTATATTCTATGACAACAATAGCATTAGTTAGAAAAAATAGTGAAGTAGTGGTTGCCAGCGACGGACAAGTCAGTATGGGTAACACTGTAATTAAGAGTACAGCAAATAAAGTTAGAAAAATTGAAAAAAGAAATGTAATTGCAGGCTTTGCAGGTTCAACGGCTGATGCCCTTACTCTTTTTGAAAGGCTAGAGGCAAAACTCGAAAAACATGCAGGAAATCTTACAAGAGCTGCTGTGGAATTAGCTAAGGATTGGAGAACAGATAAATACTTGAGAAGATTAGAGGCACTTATGGCGATTGCCGACAAAGAAAAAAGTTTTATAATTTCTGGAACTGGAGATGTACTTGAACCTGAAGGAGATGTTATAGGAATAGGATCTGGTGGAAATTATGCTCTTGCAGCCGCAAAAGTTTTAATGGATACAGACTTATCGGCGGAGGAAGTTGCGACTAAGGCTATTAAAGTAGCTTCAGATATATGTGTCTTCACTAATGATAAGATAAAGGTTGAAAAAATTTAATGGAAAAATCAAACGTAACAAATTTTGTGCCAAAAGATAATAAAAAAGGTAGCAATTCATATGTAAGTTCCCTTTCTCCAAGAGAGATTGTTTCTGAGTTAGATAGATATGTTGTTGGACAAAATAAAGCAAAAAGAGCTGTGGCTATTGCCTTAAGAAATAGATGGAGAAGACAAGCGTTAAAAGGTGAAATGAAAGATGAAGTTTT